>OBRJ01000007.1_pt1 | contig 244518 bp, 219 predicted proteins | sample 1494831 | NCBI WGS metagenome assembly OBRJ01 (sample SAMEA3360658, study PRJEB22359) | human gut metagenome | biome: ENVO:urban biome; feature: ENVO:human-associated habitat; material: ENVO:feces | place: Bangladesh | collected 2011
ACTCAACCCGAATCTTTTTCGAGTCGACCTCACCCTTGGAAAGCAAGACAACCGTTTCCACATGCTTCGTCCTTGGGAACAGGTCCACCGGCTGCACCTTTTCTGCATGGTACCCATTCTTCTCCAGCCATGCGGCGTCTCGGGCGGCGGTGGCGGGGTTGCAGCTGACATACACCACCCGGCGGGGGGCCATGCGCACCACAGCGGAGAGTGTGGCTTCGTCGCAGCCCTTGCGGGGAGGGTCCAGCATGACGATATCCGGGTGCAGGCCCTCGGCGGCGAGCTGGGTGGCAGCCTGTCCGGCATCGGCGCAGAAAAAGCGGCTCTTGGCGGCTACGGCCTTGCCCATGCGGGCGGCGTTGGCCTTGGCGCTCTCGATGGCCTCCGGCACGATCTCCACACCGATCAGCTCCCGGCATTGCTCGGCCATGGAAAGGCCGATGGTGCCCATGCCGCAGTAGAGATCCAGCAGTGTGTCATCCGAGGTCAGCTGCGCGTACTGCGCGGCAACCCCGTACAGCCGCTCGGCGGCCAGTGTGTTGACCTGATAGAAGGACAGCGGCCCCAGACGCACCGGTACGCCGCAAAGGGTGTCCTCAATGTAGCCCGGGCCGTACAGGATATGGTTCTCGCTGCCCAGAATGACGTTGGTGTTTTTGGCGTTGACGTTGAGCAGAATGGTGCTGATGGCCGGGAACTGCTCCCGCAGCGCGGTGCAAAGCTGCTCTGCGTGGGGCAGCTTTGCACGGGTGCATACAAGGCACACCATGATCTGCCCGCTGTGCGCGCCGCGCCGCAGGAAGATGTGCCGTACCAGCCCCTTGCCGCTCTGCTCGTCGTAGGGACGGATGCCCTGCTGCGCAAAAAAAGCGCACAGTGCGTTGCCGATCTCGTTCAGCACGCCGGGCTGCAGCTTGCAGTCCGGGCAGGGGACGATGCGGTGGGTACGTCCGGCGTAAAAGCCAATGCAGGGCGCACCGTTCCTGTCCACGCCCACAGGGAACTGCACCTTGTTGCGGTAGCAATCCACCTCCGGGGAGGGCAGAATATCCAGCACCGGAACCTCCAACCCGCCGATGCGGCGGAAGGCGTCCAGCACGCTTTCCTGTTTGGCGCGCAGCTCGGCAGTGTAGTCCAGATGCCGCAGGCTGCACCCGCCGCAGGGGCCTGCTACCGGGCAGTCCACCGGAATGCGGTCCGGCGAGGGGGTGAGCAGTTTGTCCAGAATGCCAAAGGCATACCGGCCGCAGTCCTTTACAATGCGCACCCGGGCTTCGTCCCCCGGGGCAGTGCCGGGCACGAATACGGCCTCACCATCGGCACTGTGGGCAACGCCGCTGCCGTCGCTGGAAAGGCGCTCGATGCGCAGGGTCAGGATCTGGTTTTTCTGTAAAGGCATGGTTTCTCCTTGTGTGATGGGCTCAGGTTACAGTTGGGCAGGGCTTGCCGGGTCGGCGTCCTGCTGGGCGGCAAAATACTTACTGGGCGGCACGCCCTTGGCGCGTTTGAACACCCGCGAAAAGTAGAACTGGTCAAAGAAGCCTACTGACACCGCCACCTCTGCAATGGAAAGGCTGCCGGCACGCAACAGTTTGCAGGCTTCATTGATGCGGTACTCAGTCAGGTAGTCGATGGGGCTCTTGCCCACATTCAACATGAACACCCGGTACAGGTGGCTGCGGGAAACCCCCACGCTCTTGGCTACGTCGTCAATGGAGATGTCGTGGGAGTAGTTGAACTGGATGTACTTGATGGCGTTCAGCACATACTGGCTGGAAGAGGAGGCCGTGTGGGGCTTGCCTGCGCTGGTCTCTCGCATCAAAGCGGCGATGAACAGGTACAGATACCCCACCATGGCTGCTTCGTCCTGCGGCTGCAACCCGCGAGAGGAGTAGATGTTGTTCAGGGCGGCCCGCATCCCGTCTGGGTCGCTGGTGTGGTGCACGGGTGCATCGTCTGTAAAGGGCAGCTGTGCGGCAAGCTTGTGGGCACAGGCACCGTTAAAGCCCACCCAGCTGTACTCCCACGGCTGCTGTTCGTCGGCGGTATAGCGGATCAGTTGGCTGGGGCGGGCGAAGAAAAGATCACCTTCGCTCACCTCCCAAGTGCGGCCGCCCACCTCAAAGATGCCCTTGCCGGATACCACCAGATGGATCAGGTAGTGGTCGCGGATGCCGGGACCCCATGTCTGACCCGGAGCACACCGCTCCAAGCCGCAGTTGAAGATGGACAATTCAATGTTGTTGGTGTAATTCTGCTTAAAGGATTGCTTATAAACGTCTGGCATGGCAGCTTTACCTCCGTCCTGTCACATTCTGCACCCAGTATACCATAGAACGCCCTGCAAATTCAACAAAAGTACATCTTATTCTTTGCAACTGACGCCAAAATTTGGATTTTTGGGTCAAATAAATTGAAAAAAAGCCCGAAATGCATTACAATAAGCAAAAAGAGCAGAATCGTTCATCTGGAGGGGAGGAGCTGTCATGGCCACCAGTGCACAACTCAGAAAACAGATCCTGCAGGGCAGCTGGGACGATGCACTTGCTGCACTTTATGGGGCGGATCCGGCGGTGCTACAACGGCAGCGCGGGCGCTATGCGGCTGCGCTGGAACAGTTCGAGCTGTATTTCGGCCCCGGGCGGCAGGTGCAGGTGTACTCTGCACCGGGGCGGGCAGAGCTGGGCGGCAACCACACAGATCATCAGGGCGGCTACGGCCTTGCGGCGGCGGTCACGCTGGATCTGGTGGCGGTGGCGGCCCGCAACACGGATGGCTATGTGCGGGTCAAGTCCCGGGGCTTCAACAAACTGGATGTCATTGATCTTGCCACCGCAGAGCCGCAGGCAGGGGAGAGCACCCACTCGGCCAGTCTGATCCGCGGCATTGCCGAGGGATTCCGCGCAGTGGGCAAGCAGATCGGCGGCTTTGATGCCTATACCGCCAGCGATGTGCTGCGTGGCTCCGGGCTGTCCAGTTCGGCGGCGTTCGAGATGGGCATGGCCTCCATCTGGAACGAGGAATACAGTACCGGGCTGACCCCGGCAGAGCTGGCCGGCATTTGCCAGTATGCGGAAAATACCTATTTCGGCAAGCCCAGCGGCCTGCTGGATCAGCTGACCAGTGCGGTGGGCGGTATTATCTTTGCAGATTTTGCCGATGCGCGCACCCCAAAGATTGAAAAACTCCACGCAGACGGTCTGCTGCCGGAGGGAATGTTCCTCTGCGTCACCGATACCCGGGGCAGCCACAGCGAGCTGACCGGAGAGTTTGCAGCCATCCGGCAGGAGATGGAGCAGGTGGCCGCCTGCTTCGGCAAGCCGCTGCTGGGGCAGGTACAGGAGACGGCATTCTGGGCGGCACTGCCTGCCTTGCGCAGCCGCTGCGGAGACCGTGCGGTGCTGCGGGCGATCCATTATTTTGAGGAAAACGCACGCACGCTGGCGCAGCGGGATGCGCTTTATGCAAAGCAGTTTCCGGTGTTTGCGGGGCTGGTGAAGCAGAGCGGACAGGCTTCCTTTGCGCTGTGCCAGAACGTGTACTGCACAGCGGATGTGCGGCATCAGGGGCTGTCGGTGGCGCTGGCCTTGAGCCAGAGCATTCTGGAAGGCACCGAGGGCGCGTGGAGGATGCAGGGCGGCGGCTTTGCAGGCACCATCCAAGCCTATGTGCCCGGGCGGCTGCTCGGGCGGTACCATACAGCCATTGAGCGGGTGTTCGGGCAGGGCAGTTGCTATGTGCTGCGCCTGCGGGAGCAGGGCGCAGTCCGGGTGATCTGAACAAAACAAAAAGCCGTGCATACCACACCCGTGAACTACGCTGAGGTAGAATTTTCGTTGCACGATTAAAGGGGCAGGCTGTTCCAGAGCCTGCCCCTTTGCTTTTGGGGTGGGGGAAAGAAGAAAATAAATATGGACAAAACGACACTCCTGAGGGAAAGAAAAATCCCTTGGGAGTGTCGTGTTTTGGGGAGCTTATTGGGGAGTTTACGAGGACTTGTCACGAAATTTTACGTCATTTTTTGAAATGAGCACAAACAAAAAAGCGGTGAAACGAACGGATTTTGAACGTTTCACCGCTATGTTTTGGAGCAGGATACGGGACTCGAACCCGCCGCCTACTGCTTGGGAAGCAGTAGCTCTACCGGATGAGCTAACCCTGCAAGTGCTCTATTATTGTAACAAAGCAGGGCAGGAATGTCAAGGCTTTTCCGCACGAAATTTGCGGTTAACTCATTTTGGCCCATGTCAGATCCAGCACCGGGAAAAACGGGTCGAATACCGAGTCGCGCACGCCGTTTGCCAGCAGCAGACGCTTCTGCTGTGCCATCAGGGGCACCACGGTGCAGCTTTCCAGCAGCTGCTGCTCGCACTGCGCCAGCAGGGCACAGCGGGCTTTGCCGGTCTGTTGGGCGCTCAGTGCCAGCCGGTCAGCGTATACAGTATCAGCGTAGCCGGTCAGGCTGCCGCCTGCGGTGGTGAACTGCTGCAGCATCTGGTACACGCTGCCGCCCTCCGCACGGATGGGCGCAAGGGCAATGGTGTATTTCCCGGCGGCAATGCGGGCGTCAAACTCGTCCTGTTCTACCTCTTCCACCGAGAAGAACAGGGAGCACTCCTTTTGCCATGCGCTGTTGATCTGGTCGGCCAGTTCGGTCAGCCCAGCACCTTTGGGCAGCAGCAGGGTTACACCGGAAAAATCTGAGGTAGCCATGCCCTGCCGCGTAGCCAGATACAAAGCCTTAGGTTCAGAGATGGTGGGCAGGGGGTCACCGGCAGTATCGCGGTAGTCCAGTCCGTCTACGGTTAGCCCCTCCGGTACAAGTCCCTTTGCGGCGGCATACAGGCTGTTGGAGGGCACGGTGGCGTTTTCCCGGGCAATACCGGCCAACGCCTGCCGCAGCTGCTGGTTCTGGAACACCGACCCCTCCGCCGCGTTGAACAGCAGCGCCCATGTGGTGTCGGAATAGCTTACCGTCTGTAAGCTGGTGGCTTCGCCGCTCTCGTCCAGCGCTGCCGAGCATTTGCCGTCGGCAATAAGCTGGGCTGCACTTTTGCCGCTGCCGCTGGTGTCCTGCACCAGACGCAGACTGCCGACCAGCGGGCTTTCCACAGTGCGGCGTAAAAACAGACCGTTTGTCGTCCAGTTATACAGGTAAAAGCTGCCGCTTGAAAGCGTAGTCTTGGCAGTCAGCCCGTAGGTGCCCCGGGTGCTCTCAAAAAAGGCCTCGTCGCAGGGGGCTGCACCGGGCAATGCCAGCTTTGCTAAGAAGTTATCGTCCCGTTCACTCAACCGGAACACCAACGTCAGCGCCCCATTGGCCGAAACGCCCAGACTGCTTTCGTCTGCCAGCCCCGCTTGCACGGCGGCGCTGTTTTGGATGGCCGAAAACTCCACTGCGTAGGGCGAGGCGGTATCGGCGCGGAAAATGCGCCGGAACGCAAACACAAAGTCCTCGGCGGTAATGTCGTACTCTGTGGCAGCACCCTTGGCGGCTGCGTAGGTCAGGCCGTCCTTCAGGGTAAAGGTGTAGGTCAGCCCGTCCGGGGACACCGTCCACTCTTCGCAGAGCCCCGGCACAAGCTCGCCATCCGGGCTTTCACGCACCAGCGTGCCGTACAGGTTCTCACAGGCGATGACGTCCGATGCACCGGAAGCCACCTGCGGGTCCAGATTTGCAGGGATGCTGTCCACGAACCATGTAAAGCTGGCAGAGTTTGTGGAGCTGCCGCAGCCGGTCAGGGCAAAAAGAAACGCAGCAGCCAGCACCGCTGCGGTAAAACGCAACCATCGTTTCAAAAAGAATAACCTCATTCCGTTCATCTTCGCGCAGAAACGGCAAAAAACGCTCTGCAACGACAAGTGTAGCAGAAAGCAGCAGAAAAAACAATTGCCTTTTTGTGAATTTACCGGGCTTTTTGAAGCAGAGTGTGCGGTTTTCCGTTGCCAATTGCGCACAAATGGACTATAATGGTACAGCAAAGTGATCCCCGCGCTGCCCGTGCGGCGCGGTGCCATACCATGATCCTATTAGAGGAGGAACTGTTTTTATGCAGAAAGATCAGCAGAAGCTTGCCCAGCTTATTCAGGGCAAAAAGGTCGCCTTTATCGGCGCAGGCGTCAGCCACAAGACCCTCATCAAGGAGTTTGTGGAGCTGGGCGCTCATGTGACCCTGTGCGACCAGAAAAAGAGCGTGGAGGACTTTGGCGATTATGCCGCCACCATCCGGGAGCTGGGCATCGACCTGAGCCTTGGCGAAAACTATCTGGACGGCTTCAAGGGGCAGGACATCATCATGCGCACCCCGGGCTTTGTGGGCTACTTTGAAAAGCCCCTGCAGGACGCTATGGCTGCCGGTACTATGGTCACCAGCGAGGTGGAACTGTTCTTCGACTTCTGCCCTTGCGAGATCGTGGCAGTGACCGGCTCGGACGGCAAAACCACCACCACCACCCTTATCTCCAAATTCTACGAGGCTGCAGGCCGCAAGGTGCATCTGGGTGGCAACATCGGCGCAGCCCTGCTGCCCATGCTGCCGGAGGTGTCCCCGGAGGATGTAGCTGTGGTGGAACTTTCCAGCTTCCAGCTGATCAGTATGCACGCCAGCCCCAACATTGCGGTGGTCACCAACGTGACCCCGAACCATCTGGATCACCACAAGGATATGCAGGAATACATCGATGCCAAGCGCAATATCCTGCTGTACCAGAAGCAGCCTTGCCGCGCCGTGCTGGGCTATGAGAACGAGATCAGCCGCTCCATGCAGGCCGACTGCAAGGGCAAGCAGGTGTGGTTCACCCGCCTGCACGATACCGACAACGGTGCCTTCCTGCGCAAGGATGGCATGCTCTGCATGGCAGAGGATGGTGTTGTGACCCCCTTCCTTGCCCAGAAGGATGTCAAGCTGCGCGGCCTGCACAACATTGAGAATCTGCTGGCTGCTGCCGCTGCCGTGTGGGGCGAGGTGCCCGTAGAGGCCATCCGTCTGGTGGGCAGCACCTTTACCGGCGTGGAGCACCGCATCGAGCCGGTGCGTACTCTGGACGGCGTGCTGTACTATAACGATTCCATCGGCACCAGCCCCACCCGCACCATCGCCGGTCTGCGCAGCTTTGACCAGAAGGTCATCCTCATTGCGGGCGGCTACGATAAGCACATCCCTTACGAGCCGCTGGCGCCGGAGGTCATCGCCCACGTCAAAAATCTGGTGCTGATGGGTGATACCGGCCCCCGCATCGAGCAGGCTGTACGGGAGTGCCCCGGCTTTGACGAAGCCGCGCTGCCCATCCAGCATGCAGATAATATGCAGCACGCCGTAGAACTGGCGCGCGCCGCTGCAAAGCCCAGCGATATCATCATCCTGTCCCCGGCAAGTGCTTCTTTTGACCTGTACCCCAACTTTGAGGTGCGCGGCCGCGAGTTCAAAAAGATCGTCAACGCGCTCAAGTGATCGCACAGGTAAAGGATGTAAAGCGCCGTACCCGGTTCGCAAATGCCTGCCGGGGTCTGCCGGTGCTGGACGCTCTGCTGCCGCTGGACTGCGCGCTCTTTCGCAAAAGTCAGCCGTGGCGGTTCTACGCGGGCCCCACGCTGGCACTGGAACTTTCCGGCAGTACAGCGTGGCTGGCCGGGCACGCAAACCCCGCAGAGCTGGCCGGGTTTCTGTCCTTCTGCGGATGCGAGAGCGCCATTCTGGACGAAGCCGTTTGCCCGCCGCCGGACGGCTGGCACAAGGCGGAAACGCTGACCGTGTTCGGGCTGCCGCAGGGTAAGCCGCTGCCCCTGCCCGCCGTGGACGAGGCTTTGTGGGCGCAGCTGTCCCTCTGTCGGGAAGCACCCGCCGCCCGGGTGGCAGCAGCGCTTTACCCAGCAGACTCCGCCCGGCAGGCAGATTTTTATTCCGAACTGTGTACAAAGCGCACCCGGGACAGGGCAGTGGCATGGACGCTGGAGCAGGGGAGTACAGTCGTTTGTACCGTGGGCGCTTATGCCCTGTGCAACGGGCAAGCCTACATGGCCTGCGGGCAGACCGCAGAGCCGCTGCGGGGCAAGGGCATCGGCGGGCGACTCATTGTGGAAATGGCAAACAGCTTTGCCGCTGAGGGCCTGCGTCCGGTGTTCCTCTGCGCGCCGGAGCGGATGCGGTTTTATACCCGCCTTGGCTTTGCAAAACAGGCAGAGTACGCCCGCTATGTGCCCGAGAAATGACAAAGCTTTTACACAAAGAACCCAATAATAACAGGAAGGAACTATCACGTTATAATGTCGATTCTGAACCACTTTTTTGATTACAAGCCCGAGGTTCTGGCGTTGGACGAAAAGGCCATGGAGTTGTGCCAACCCTACTTCCGCCAGATGGAGGAGATCCGGGATTTCAACCAGCTGAAAATGCTCAAGGCCTTTGCCGATACCCAGATGTCCTCCACCGATATGCTGGGCACCACGGGCTACGGCCTGTGGGATACCGGCCGCGCCAAGCTGGAGCAGATCTTTGCGCAGGTCATGGGCGCAGAGGATGCACTGGTGCGCAGCCAGTTCCAGAGTGGCACCCACACGCTGGCGGTGGCGTTGTTCGGCTTGCTGCGGGCAGGGGATACCCTGTTGGCCGCAACCGGCCGCCCCTACGATACGCTGGAAGGCGTCATTGGTCTGGACGGCAAGGGCAAGGGCACCGGCACCCTGATGGACTACGGCGTAAACTATGACGAAGTCCCCCTTAAGGCCGACTTCACCCCGGATTATGACCTGATCGCCCAGAAAGCCCCCGGCGCAAAGGTGTGCCATATCCAGCGCAGCCGCGGCTATTTACAGCGCAACGCCTTTGATTTGGCTACTATCCGCAAAATTGCGGATACCGCCCGCGCCGCAAACCCGGAGATCATCATCTTTGTGGACAACTGCTACGGCGAGTTCATCCAGACACAGGAGCCCTGTCAGGTGGGCGCGGATATCGCAGTGGGCAGCCTGATCAAAAACCCCGGCGGCGGCATTGCTCCCACCGGCGGCTACATCGTGGGCCGCAAGGATCTGGTGGAACTGTGCGCTTACCGCCTGAACGCCCCCGGCCTTGGCAAGGAGCTGGGCTGCACGCTGGAGACCCCCCGAGATATGTATCTGGGCTTCTACTACGCTCCCGGCGTGGTGTGCGAGGCCATCAAGACCGCTATCTACGCCCAGTGCATGCTGGAGCTGCTGGGCAAAAAGCCCATCCCTCGTTACTGCGAGGATCACAACGATATCGTTACCTGCTTTGATGCCGGCACGGCAGAGGCGCTCATCGGCTTCTGTCAGGGCATTCAGGCTGCAAGCCCGGTGGACAGCTACGCCGCCCCGGAACCCAGCCCGGAGCCGGGCTATACCGACGAGGTAGTCATGGCCAGCGGCAGCTTTACGCAGGGCAGCACCATCGAGCTTTCCTGCGATGGCCCTCTGCGCGCCCCCTATACCTGCTACCTGCAGGGCGGCCTGAACTTTGCCGCCAGCCGCGCCGGTGTGCTGCTGGCTGTCCAGAAAGCATATTTTAAGGAGTAACGTTTGCCCGGCGGGCAAATAACACGCAAACAAAAAGGAGCTATCGCACAACACGCTGCGATAGCTCCTTTTTTCCCTCTATACACAAAGTAACACACAAATAAACGCTTACACGGCACGGGCCTGCACCACGGGGATCGGCTCGATCAAGGCCGGGTGCATCCCCTCACGGTAGTCCAGATCGCCCTGATCCAGACCACGCAGCAGCACCTCTGCGGTAGCAATGTTAGTGGCAATGGGTACGCTGTGCATATCGCACAAACGCAGCAGATTCTGCTCGGTCAGGCTGGCGGCATCGGCCTTCAGCGGGTCGCGGAAGAACAGCACCAGATCCACCTCATCGCAGGCAACGCGGGAAGTGATCTGCTGTACACCGCCCAGCTTACCGGAGAGGTAGCAGTGCACCGGCAGGCCGGTGGTCTGCGCAAGCATCCGGCCGGTGGTACCGGTGGCGATAACATTATTGCGGGAAAGGATGGCACTGTAAGCGGTACAGAATTGCAGGGCCAGTTCTTTGCGGGAATCATGGGCAAGAATTGCAATCGTCATAAGATGCTCTCTCCTTTACTTATTTTTACATAGTACCAGTTATGATGTACGAATTTTGAAATCCTGTGAAACGGAAGTGAAATCGATATCAAATCTTACAATATAGTTTTACCGCACAAAAAACGCTCTGTCAAGAGAAAATTTTGCTTTTTTAACCTATAAAAACACAAAAGTACTACTTTTACATTGTGAGAAACGGCGAATTCTTGGATACATACCACCATCCAAGAGAACCCATTTTCTGGGAAAAGTGAAATTTTTTTCAGCTTTCATATTCGTTTTAAAATACAGTCCATCCCGATAAAACAAAAATACAGGCCAAAGCGGCTTACATCGGCCTGTACAGGAAATTTTTTTCAGCTATCAAAAGCTTGCGGTGCAGCATAAGAGCGGCAGTTCTTCTACATAAAAATATTTGCTTATAAAACGCAAAATCATGGATTTTTTAAATTGCAGATTTCGCCTGTCTCTAGGCTCTTCCTATGAAAAAAGGCCTCAGGAATGCCCGCAGACATTTCTGAAGCCTTTCGTTTTATAAGAAACGATTCAAAAGCGATGGTGGGGCAGGGGAGATCACCGAATCTGCCCGTCACCGTGGATGACGTACTTGTAGCTGCAAAGCTCCTCCAGTCCCATGGGACCCCGGGCATGCAGCTTCTGGGTAGAAATGCCCATCTCGCAGCCCAGACCAAACTCGCCGCCATCCGTAAAGCGGGTGGAGCAGTTTACATACACGGCGGCGCTGTCTACCGCAGCGGTAAAGCGGTCGGCGTCTGCCTGCGTCCGGGTCAGGATGGCCTCGCTGTGACCGGTGGAGTGCTGTGCGATGTGGGCAATGGCTTCGTCTACGCTGTCCACCACCTTGACGGCAAGGATATAGTCCAGAAACTCGGTGTCAAAGTCCGCAGGGCCGGCGGGCGTGCCGGGAATGATGGCGGCGGCGCGTGCGTCCAGCCGCAGTTCTACCGGCAGCTTGCCCGCAGCCACGCGGTCGGGGCCAAGACGCTGTGCGAGCTTGGGCAGAAACTCCTGCGCAATGGCAGAATGCACCAGACACACCTCCTCGGCGTTGCACACGCTGGGGCGGCTGGCCTTGGCGTTTTCAATAATGTCCAGCGCCTTGGCCTGATCGGCGGTATCGTCCACAAAAATGTGGCAGATGCCGGTACCGGTCTGGATGCAGGGTACCTTGGCGTTCTCCACGCAGGCGCGGATCAGCCCTGCACCGCCCCGGGGAATCAGCAGATCTACATAGCCTACGGCGGTCATCAGGGCGTTGGCAGAGGCGTGGGTGGTGTCCTCGATCAGGCAGACCGCGTTTTCCGGCAGGCTGTTCTCCCGCAGTCCCTGCCGCAGCGCCTGTACAATGGCATTGGCGCTGCGCCATGCCTCCTTGCCGCAGCGCAGGATGCAGGCGTTACCGCTCTTGATGGCAAGGGCGGCGGCATCGCTGGTCACGTTGGGGCGGCTCTCATAGATGATAGCAATCACACCCATGGGCACGGCGGTCTTTTCAATCACCAGCCCGTTGGGACGCTCCACCCGCTTCAGCACCCGGCCCACCGGGTCGGACAGGGCGGCAACCTCTTCAATGCCCTTTGCCATGGCGCGGATACGCTCTTCGGTCAGGGCAAGACGGTCCAGCATCACCTCGCTGATATGTCCCTTTGCGGCGGCCATATCGTCGGCGTTGGCGGCAAGAATGGCCGTCATGCTTGCGGGGCTGCACAGCTGCGCAGCCATACTGTGCAGTGCCTGTGCGCGGGTAACGCCGTCAGCCAGTGCCAGCGCAGCCTTTGCCCCGCGGGCGGCTTCCAGAATTTCCTGTGTGGTCATAGCTCAAACCTCCTGTGTAGACAGTGCGGGCTGCTTGTGCCCGGCAAAGCGGGTGCCGACGGGCTTGCCTGCGGCGATATCATACAGCAGCTCCGGGTGTGCGCCGTTGGCGATGACCATATCTGCACCGCTGCCGGTCACCATGCGGGCAGCGCGCAGCTTGGTGGCCATGCCGCCGGTGCCCAGTGCAGAGCCTGCACCGTCTGCCAGTGCCATCACTTCCGGGGTGATCTCCTCCACCAGTGGGATGAGTGCCGCATCCGGGTGGGTGTGGGGGTTGGCAGTGTACAGGCCGTCGATGTCGCTCAGCAGCACCAGCAAGTCGGCCTTGCAGCAACAGGCCACAATAGCGGCCAGCGTGTCGTTGTCGCCAATGGAGGTGATCTCATCGGTGGCAACGCTGTCGTTTTCATTGATGATGGGCAGTGCACCCAGCTCCAGCAGGCGGGTCAGGGTGTTCTGGATGTTCACCCGGCGCTCGGTGTGCTCCACGTCCACGCCGGTAAGCAGAATTTGCGCTACCGTGTGATCGTAGGCACTGAACAGCCGGTCGTAGGTGTACATCAGCTCGCACTGTCCCACGGCAGCGCAGGCCTGCTTGGTGGTGGTATCCTTGGGGCGTGCGGGCAGCGAAAGCTTGCCTACGCCCATGCCAATAGCGCCGGAGGACACCAGAATGACCTCGTGTCCCTCGTTCTTTAAATCGCTCAATACCTTGACCAGTTCCTCTGCATGGCGGATGTTCAGCCGCCCGGTGGGGTATGCCAATGTGGAGGTGCCTACTTTCACAACGATGCGCATGATTCCATTAACCCTTTCCCATTTCCTTTGTTTTGTCATAAGCGGCCAGCACGGCATCCATCACCGCACCGCGCAGCCCATGTTCTTCCAGTACCCGCACGCCCTGAATGGTGCTGCCGCCGGGGCTGCACACAGCGTCCTTCAGCGCACCGGGGTGCTTGCCGCTTTCCAGCACCAGCTTTGCGCTGCCCAGCACCATCTGTGCGGCGTACTCCTGTGCCTTTGCCCGGGGCAGACCGCAGGCCACGCCGCCGTCGGCCAGCGCTTCAATAAACTGGTACACCCATGCCGGGCCGCAGCCGGAAACGCAGCTTGCGGCATCGATCATACCCTCGGCCACGGCGTCCAGACGCCCGGCGGGAGCCATCAGCTGACAGAACGCTTCCTCTTCCTCGGCGGTCACGTTGACGGAGCAATACTGGATCATGCCTTCGCCCACCGATGCCGGGGTGTTGGGCATGATGCGGATGACAGGGTAGTCGCCGCCCGCCATCTCCTGAATGCGTGCCACCGGCAGACCGGCGGCCATGGTGCACAGCACGAAACGCTTGGTGCGCTCGGCAAGAATGAACCGCAGCGGCTCCAGCATGGCTTCCATCATCTGGGGCTTTACTGCCAGAAAGATCAGGTCGCAGTCACTGGCGACCTCGGCGTTGGTGGCGGTCTGACAGCCCAGTTCTGCGGCAAGCGTTTCGGCCTTGGCAGCCGTGCGGTTAGCCAGAAATACATTCTCAGGCTCGGTAGCCTTGCACACGGCGCGGGCAATGGCACCGCCCATGTTTCCACAGCCTAAAAACCCAATGGTTTTCATCATAATAATAACCCTCCCTCGGCAGGTATGCACTATATTAAATTCTGCTTCCTATTCATTCTAAGCAACCGCTGGGAGAAAATCAAGACTTTTGTCTTACTTTTGGCGGATATGTTGTAAAAACAGCCCCACCGGGGCGGGCGGCGCACACACAAACTTCATAAAAAGGTAAGAATCTTTACTTGAAATAAGGTCATGTTTTGCGGTAAAATAAATCATGGGGTATCATTCACGGAAACGGCAGCGGCGTCTGCCGGGAAAGGATGGGTTTTTGTGTCACAAACGACAAAACGGGCACTGGAGGCATCTTTGAAGAAGCTGCTGCTGGAAAAGCCCCTGAACAAGATCACGATCAACGATATTACCGAGGACTGCGGCGTCAACCGCATGACCTTTTATTACCATTTCAAGGATATTTACGATCTGGTGGACTGGATCCTTGCAGAAGATGCCGCAAAGGCAATGGAAGGCCGCCGGGGCTTTGGTACATGGAGCGAAGCCTATCTGGACGTCCTACACCAGCTGCAGGACAACAAGACCCTTGTGCTCAACGTTTACCGCTCGGTGGGCAGGGAACAGGTGGAGCAGTACCTTTATAGATTGCTGGATCCCATCCTGAAGGACTTTGCAGACCGCGAGTGCCACGATATTACCGTGCAGGACGCAGATAAGCAGTTTGTCGTCGATTTTTACAAGTATGCACTGGTGGGCATGACGCTGGAATGGACCCGCCGGGATATGAAAGGCGACCCCAAGAAGATGGTGGAGCGCGTGAGCACCATGATCCACGGAGATTTCCGCCGTGCACTGTGCCGCCTGAGCACCGGCAGCTTGAAAATAGAGGAATGAAGCGCTTTTTGTCCGTGCGGCTTCAATAAAATTTTATCAAAGGGTGCGCCGTGATGGGTTTTCCATCACGGCGTATTTTCTGTTTATGGTACAAAAACACGCAAAGTAGTAAGATGTGGTCAAGCAAAATAAGGATTTCCAAAGGAATCATTTCGGGAGGAAAAAGCTATGAATACATCTCTTGAGAATCTGACCCACAAGATGCAGCGTGCGGCACTTGGTAAAGTAGTGGACGTGGCGCTTTCCCGCGCCGAGCACGACCATGAAAAAACAATGTGCCAGCTGGTAGATGTTGCAAAGCAGTTCTACGGCAGCGGCTTCAGCGATGAGACCTACGAGAACGCCAAAAAGGTGCTGACCGACCCCAACAGCAAGTGGACGAAACTGATCAACTGCGTGCTGGATCAGACCGACCCCCATGTGGCGCGTACCACCGCGCTGAATCTGGGCTACGAAGCCTTCTTCCGTGGCACTAAGATGATCCGCGAGAACCGCGTCAAATACCAGTGCAACATCCCTTGGTTGATCCTGTTCGACCCCACCTCTGCCTGCAATATGCACTGCGTTGGCTGCTGGGCAGGCGAGTACGGCCACAAGAACAACCTCAGCTTTGAGGATATGGACAAGATCGTCACGCAGGGCAAGGAGCTGGGCGTGTATCTGTATATGCTGACCGGCGGCGAGCCGCTGGTGCGCAAGAAGGACGTGCTCAAGCTGGCGGAAAAGCACAACGATGTGCAGTTTGCCATCTACACCAACTCCACCCTCATCGACGAGCCCTTCTGTGAAGAAGTGCAGCGTCTGGGCAATATCGCCTTTATGCTGTCCATCGAGGGCACCCCGGAGACCAACGACGCCCGCCGCGGCGAAGGCCACTATGCCGCTGTGATGCACGCCATGGATCTGCTCAAGAAGTACGGCATTATCTTCGGCACCTCCATCTGCTACACCCGCCAGAACATCGACGCTGTCACCAACGATGCGTTCATGCGTTTCCTGTGCGAGAAGGGTGCACACTTTGGCTTCTACTTCCACTATATGCCCGTGGGCAACGAGGCCGCCCCGGAGCTGATGCCCACCCCGGAGCAGCGCAAGTATATGATCGACCGTATCCGGTATCTGCGCTCTTCTGCGTGCGATATCCCGTTCTATCCCATGGACTTCCAGAACGACGGCGAGTTCGTGGGCGGCTGCATCGCCGGCGGCCGCAACTACTTCCACATCAACTCTGCCGGTGACGCCGAGCCCTGCGTGTTCATCCACTACTCCAATGCCAACATCCACGACCAGTCTATTCTGGAAATTCTGCACAGCCCGCTGTTCATGGCTTACCACAACGGCCAGCCCTTCAACAAGAACCATCTGCGTCCCTGCCCGATGCTGGAAAACCCCGAGCTGCTGGAAAAGATGGTGCACGAGACCGGTGCCCACAGCACCGACCTGCAGTCCCCGGAAAGCGTCGAGCACCTGTGTGAGAAGTGCAAGGCTTACGCCGCCGACTGGCAGCCTACCGCAGACGAAGTGTGGTCCCACCACAAGGTCCGCGAGAGCCGGTACGAAAACTATAAGGATTGGAAGCCCTCTCAGCCGCTGGACTGAGCTGAAACCTGATTCAAAACAATAACAAGACCCCCGCCCTGTGTTCCTGCCCGGAACATAAGGCGGGGGTCTTGTTGTGTAAACTCTAGAATTTAGTTATCTTTCTATTGCTTTCTCAATCATCTCAGCTTTTTCAGCCCTTCCCATCAGTCGATAGTATTCACACCACAACAACGGTGATTGCAACGGGATCGTTTCTGTTCCCAACGGCATTTTCTCCACGATTTGCTCCTTGCGTAGAGCACAATTATAAACCTTTCCATCCTTCACAATTGCAAAACCTGCCATCACATCGACCTCGACAGAATCAATCAGGAACTCCATGAAGGTTTTTGTCCGGTACATCGGGTTTGGCGTCAAATCAGATGAACAGCGTTCACCCATTTCCGATAAAATCGTGCGAACACATTCCGCATCACGGTCAGCGACCATTAAATCAATGTCGTGGAAGCCGGAGGTGATGCCTTTGAAATACAGCAGCATGGATGCGCCCAAGGCCCATTCGACACCAGCCTCGTTCAGCCGATGTGCGATCTTCAACAACAATTCAATTTTTTCTTGTGTTCCTGTCATATCATGCCTCTACAAATTTCGATTTGTAATATGATTAAAAAATGCCCCGCATCGGAAGTGCTCTGATGCGGGGCAGGGAAGGTTTACTGGTTCTCAGCAGGTTGCGAGGCAGCGGGCTGTGCGGCTGCATCGTCTGCGGGGTCGCCGAACTGGTCGTGATAGCTGTTCAGCAGGGTCAATTCCTGATTGCGCTGCAAGCCGTGGATGACCAGCTTTTTGATGACATCGTAGATGACGGCGAACAGCGGCACGCCAACGATCATGCCTACAAAGCCCCACAGGCCGCCAAACAGCAGGATGGCGAACAGTACCCAGAAGCTGGAAAGGCCGGTGGTGTTGCCCAGAATTTTGGGCCCGATGATGTTGCCGTCCAGCTGCTGCAAAACCAGCACGAACAGCACGAACCACAGCGCCTTGATGGGGTTCTGGATGAGAATGAGCAGCGTAGCCGGGATGGCACCGATGAAGGGGCCGAAGAAGGGAATCACGTTAGTCACACCGATGATCACCGACACCAGCAGCGCACTGGGGAATTTGAAGATCAGACAGCCGATATAGCACAGCACGCCGATGATGGCAGAGTCCATGATTTTGCCGTTGATAAAGCCGCCGAACATTTTGTCCGCGTACTGCACTTCCTCAGTGATCAGCTGCGCCCAGCGGGGACGGACGATGCTGTGCAGCACCAACTTGCCCTGCTGCACGAACCGCTTGCGGCTGGCCAGCATATACACCGCCACGATGATGCCAATGATCAGGTTCTTGGCCATCGTCACCACGTTCAGCACACCAATGGCTGCGCCGCTTACGATATTCTGCATGGAGGGCAGCAGGGTGTTCTTGAACCATGTGTTCCATGTGCCCAGATTGGTATTCAGGGCAGCGGAAGCCGAATTGAGTAGCTCCATGATCTGCTCGTTATTTTCAATAAACTCCAGATGGCTTGCCCAGTTCATGAACTTTGTAATGTTGGCCTGCGCGGTGTAGTACAGGGTAGTCACGCTGGTGATCAGCTGCGGCACGATCATCATGACAAGCGCATACACCAGCAAAAGCCCGAACAGGATGGTAAGCGCCACGGACAGCGCGTTGATCAGACCGTTCATCTTTTCCGGGATGAACCGGCGCAGAAAGTTTTCGATGCTGTTGCACACCGGCTTGAGCAGGTAGGCAATGACGGCACCGTAGATAAATGGCATCAGGATGCCGGTCAGGGTAGAGATGGCAGAGCCGAAGCCGTCAAAGCGGTAAATGAGGAAAAAGAAAATGATGCTCAGTGCAATGGCACCAAACCCTGCGAGCATCCCATAGAGATACGGTTTGATGTGCGGCTTTTTGTCCATCATGACAAACTCCATTCCTGCTGCGGGCAGCGGGAATACCCACAGCGCTTATTAAATTTTGTTGCTTCTGCGCCAGATATGCAGCTTTTCAGCCTCGCGGATCAGCTCCTCGCGGAAATCCGGGTGTGCCACGCTGATCAGAGCCTCGGCCTTTTCCCAAGAGGTCAAGCCCTTCAGGTTCACGCAGCCATACTCGGTGCACAGATAGTGTACGTTGGCACGGGTGTCGGTAACGATGCTGCCGTTCTCCAGCGTAGGACGGATACGGCTTTCCAGCTGGCCGGTCTTTTTATTAAAGAAGGTGGAGGACAGGCAGATAAAGCTCTTGCCACCCTTGGAAAGGTATGCGCCCAGCACGAAGTCCAGCTGACCGCCTGCGCCGGAAATGTGCTTCACGCCGGCGCTCTCGGCGTTCACCTGACCAAACAGGTCGATATCCACGGCATTGTTGATGGAGATAAAGTTATCCAGTGCAGAAATGCTGCGGATGTCGTTAGTGTAGTCCACCGGGGCAGACATACACTCCGGGTTATCGTTCAGGTAATCGTACATCTTCTGGGTGCCGGCACCAAAGGCGTAGACCTGACGGCCCTTGTCCAGCTGCTTGCGGCTGCCGTTGATCTTGCCAGCCTTGGCAATATCCACAAAGGCATCCACATACATTTCGGTGTGCACGCCCAGATCCTTCAGATCGCTCTGTGCAATCAGCCCGCCGATGGCGTTGGGCATACCGCCGATGCCCAGCTGCAGGCAGGCACCGTTGGGGATCTGCGGCACAATGAGGTTGGCTACCTTCAGGTCAACCTCGGTAGCGGCACCGGCAGCTGCCATCTGGCCGATGGGGGGATTTGCGCCCTCTACAATGCCGCTTACCTGAGAAACGTGTACGCAGTTCTCCATGCCGCCAAGGCAGCGCGGCATATTGGTGTTGACCTCCACGATGATCTTCTTGGCCTTTTCGCACACAGCACCCAGATGCGAAGCGCTGGGGCCGAAGTTGAAGTAGCCATGCTCGTCCATGGGGGTCACCTGAAATACTGCCACATCCACGGGGTCACTGCTCTCGCGGTAGTAGCGGGGCAGCTCAGAGTAGCGGATGGGAGAGTAGAAGGAGAAGCCCTGTGCAATGGCCTTGCGCTCAATGCCGCCCATGTGCCAGCTGTTCCAGGTCATGTGGGCAGCAGGGTCGTTGATCTGGAAGATCTCCGGCACCCACATCAGGATGCCGCCCCGGAAGTTGACCCCTTCCAGTTCCGGCAGACGCTTTGCCAGCTCGGCATCCACGGCCACAGGGGTGTTCACAGCCCAGCCGTAGTCCACCCAGTCGCCGCTTTTGACCAGAGCGGCAGCCTGCGCAGCAGTCATAAGCTTCTGTGCGTACAGTTCCTTGCAATCCATTATAAACCATCCTCTCTTAAAATACATAAAAGAATTGTAAACAATTCTGTGCGGACAAATTATGCGGCCGTTTTACGCCTGTTTTGCGGAATGCACACCGTTTTGCCACATCTGTGTAGTAACCTTATAAATAAGGCAGCAGTGTGTGCTCCGCTCCACGCAGAACAGCTCAACTTAGTTATAACATTAACAAAGTGTAGAATCAATAGTTTTGGCTAAAAAAACAGCCGGTATAGCATAATGAACAGTTTTCTTGGCTTTATGTGGGGATTGTTTGGTACGCAAAAAACAAAAAAGTTGAGAAAAAGTCTTGATAAAATTTTGACGATGTGCTTTACTAATAGCGTGGGAAGCAACTGCGGAGCAGTGCGAGATAATTCGTTTAAAATTTAACGATAAAACGCACCGCAGCAGTTTCAGGTTGCACCCAAGGCTGGAAAGTGCTATCATGGCAGAACCACATCGCGCTTAGTAATTACAGCGCACAAGGAGGACACTGACCGATGGCAACAGCAGTTTATCCCGGGTCGTTCGATCCGGTCACCAAGGGACACCTTGATATCATCAAACGCGCAGCAAAGATCAACGACCACCTCATCGTGGCGGTGCTGATCAACAGCGCCAAGCATCCGCTGTTCACAGTGGAAGAGCGGGTGGCTATGCTGCAGGAATGCTGCAAGGGCATCCCCAACGTGACCGTGGAAGGCTTCGATGGCCTGACCGTGGAGTTCGCAAAAAAGCGTCACGCATCCGTAATGGTCCGCGGGCTGCGGGCGGTAACGGACTTTGAAAACGAGATCCAGCTTGCGCAGACCAACCACGCACTGATGCCCGGCATCGAGACCATGTTCCTTGCCACCAGCATCAAATGGAGTTATCTTTCCTCCACCATCGTAAAGGAAGCAGCGTACTACGGCAGTGACATCAGCAAGTTCGTCACACCCAATGTGGAAAAGGCCGTCAACGAAAAATACGCACAGCTCCGGGAGAGGGAAGAGATCTGATACCGCAAAAATGCCGCAGGGCGTTTTGATAAATGGGTAACCGATAAGTAACACACATACACAATTCAGGAGGCTATTCACATGAAAAAGATCGTTATCGCATCTGCATGCCGCACCGCTATCGGCAAGTTCGGTGGCACTCTGGCCAACGTTCCCGCTGCTGAGCTGGGCTCCATCGTCATCAAGGAAGCTCTGGACCGTGCAAACGTCAAGCCCGAGCAGGTCGATCATGTTTACATGGGCTGCGTCATTCAGGCTGGTCTGGGCCAGAACGTCGCTCGTCAGGCTGCCCTGAAGGCTGGTCTGCCCATCGAGACCCCCGCTGTCACCGTCAACGTGGTCTGCGGCTCCGGTTTGAACTGCGTGAACATGGCTGCTCAGATGATCGAGGCAGGCGATGCTGATATCGTTGTTGCAGGCGGCATGGAGAACATGGACATGGCTCCCTTCGCACTGCAGAAGGCTCGCTATGGCTACCGCATGGGCGCTCCCATGGGCAAGAGCGAGATCGTGGATACCATGGTCAACGATGCACTGTGGGATGCTTGCGGCTTCAACAAGCACATGGGCATGACCGCTGAGAACGTCTGCACCAACGAGACCTACCAGAAGAAGTACGGCTACAGCCCCATCACCCGCGAGATGCTGGACGAGTTCGCATACAACAGCCAGCTGAAGGCTGACAAGGCCATCAAGGACGGCGCCTTCAAGGACGAGATCGTTCCTGTTGTCATCAAGGGCAAGAAGGGCGACACCGTGTTCGATACCGATGAGGGCCCCCGTCTGAGCGCTCCCGAGGTTCTGGCAAAGCTGAAGCCCGCCTTCACCAAAGACGGCATCGTCACCGCTGCTAACTCTTCCGCCATCAACGACGGCGCTGCTGCTCTGGTCGTCATGAGCGAGGAGAAGGCTAAGGAGCTGGGCGTGAAGCCTCTGGCAACTTGGGTCGCCGGTGCTCTGGCAGGCGTTGAGCCCGAGGTCATGGGTCTGGGCCCCATCGCTGCTACCAAGAAGGTTATGGCCAAGACCGGCATGACCGTTGCCGATATGGATCTGGTCGAGGCCAACGAGGCATTCGCAGCACAGTCCATCGCTGTCGGCGAGGCTCTGGGCTTTGATAAGGACAAGCTGAACGTCAACGGCGGCGCAATCGCTCTGGGCCACCCGGTCGGCGCTTCCGGCGCTCGTATTCTGGTCACCCTGCTGTACGCTATGAAGCACCGTGGTGCTCACAAGGGCCTGGCTACCCTGTGCATCGGCGGCGGCATGGGCTGCGCTACCATCGTTGAGATGGACTAAGCACTTTTTCTCTGAATCCTGATTGAACCACAGACCCGGAGCGCCGGAGGGAACCGGAGAGCCCTCCTGCGTTCCGGGGGCTGTTTTGAAAAAACTGAACTGTATGAAATGGAGGTTTTCACAATGGCATTTGTAAAAACCGAGGTGCAGGGCGCTGTCGAGATCATTACCATCGACCGTCCCAAGGCACTGAACGCCCTGAACCCCGAGGTTCTGGCTGACCTGAAGGCTGCTTTTGAGGCAGTCGATCAGGAGACTATCCGCTGCATCGTTCTGACCGGTGAAGGCGACAAGAGCTTTGTTGCCGGTGCCGATATCGGCTCCATGAGCACCATGACCAAGGCAGAAGGCGAGGCCTTCGGCAAGCTGGGCAATGATGTGTTCCTGATGATCGAGCATTTCCCCATCCCCGTCATTGCAGCCGTTAACGGCTTTGCACTGGGCGGCGGCAACGAGCTGGCTATGAGCTGCGATTTCCGCATCTGCTCTGACAACGCTGTGTTCGGTCAGCCGGAAGTTGGTCTGGGCATCACCCCGGGCTTCGGCGGCACCCAGCGTCTGGCTCGTCTGGTCGGCATGGGCATGGCAAAGCAGCTGGTCTACTCTGCTCTGAACATCAAGGCTGACGAGGCTTACCGCATTGGTCTGGTCAATGCGGTGTATCCGCAGGCTGAGCTGATGGAGAACGTCCTGAAGCTGGCAGGCAAGATCGCAAAGAACGCTCCCATTGCTGTGCGCAACTGCAAGAAGGCAATGAACGGCGGCATCAGCCTGCCCATCGAGAAGGCTGTTGAGGTCGAGGAGAAGCTGTTCGGCGATTGCTTCGAGACCCACGATCAGCAGGAGGGCATGGCTTGCTTCCTGTCCCGTGAGAAACCGAAGCCCAAGGCAGTGTTCACCAACAACTAATCCATTACATAATTTTTGATATTAAAGGAGAGATTTCCTATGAAGATCGGTGTTATCGGCGCTGGCACTATGGGTCAGGGCATCGCAAAGGCATTTGCACAGGTTGAGGGCAACACCGTTGCTCTGTGCGACATCAAGCAGGAGTGGGCCGAGAATGGTCTGGCAAAGATCAAGAAGGGCTATGAGAAGCTGGTCGCTAAGGGAAAGATGACTCAGGAGAAGGCTGACGCGATCGTTGCCGCCATCACCCCGGGCCTGAAGGAAGATCTGTGCGCAGACTGCGATCTGGTCGTTGAGGCTGCTTTCGAGGATATGAAGGTCAAGCAGACCACCTTCGGCGAGCTGGACAAGATCTGCAAGCCCGAGTGCGTCTTTGCTTCCAACACTTCTTCTCTGTCCATCACCGAGATCGGCAAGGGTCTGACCCGTCCCCTGATCGGTATGCACTTCTTCAACCCCGCAGACCGCATGAAGCTGATCGAGGTCATTGCCGGCTGCAACACCCCTGCCGAGACCGTTGAGAAGATCAAGGAGATCGCCGTTGCCATCGGCAAGAGCCCCGTTCAGGTCAACGAGGCTGCCGGCTTTGTGGTCAACCGCATCCTGATCCCCATGATCAACGAGGCTGCCTTCATTAAGATGGAGGGCGTTTCCGATATCGCTGGCATCGACACCGCCATGAAGCTGGGCGCTAACCACCCCATGGGACCCCTGGAGCTGGGCGACTTCATCGGTCTGGACATCTGCCTGGCTATTATGGACGTGCTGTACAACGAGACCGGCGACAGCAAGTACCGTGCCTGCCCGCTGATCCGCAAGATGGTGCGTGGCGGCAATCTGGGCTGCAAGACCGGTAAGGGCTTCTACGTTTACAACGCAGACCGCACCAAGACCCCTGTTGACCAGCTGTAAGTTCTGATAAACATTTCTCCCGGCTGCGGGAAAAGCGGTCGGGAGGAATTTGTTTGCACCGGGCTATTCCGGTAAATGAAAAAAGACCTGTTAGGAGGATATAGCGATGGATTTTACTCTGTCCAAGCAGCAGCAGATGGTGCAGAAAATGTACCGCGAGTTTGCTGAGAACGAAGTCAAGCCTCTGGCAAAGAAGGTTGACGCAGAGGAATACTTCCCCAAGGAGACCGTCGAAAAGATGGGCAAGCTGGGCATGATGGGCATCTATTTCCCGACTGAGGTCGGCGGTGCAGGCGGCGATGTGCTGTCCTACGTCATGGCCGTGGAGGAGCTGAGCAAGGTCTGCGGCACCACCGGTGTCATCGTTTCTGCTCACACCAGCCTGTGCGCTGCCCCCATTTACGAGAACGGCACCCCCGAGCAGAAGGCTAAGTACCTGCCGAAGCTGTGCAGCGGCGAGTGGCTGGGTGCTTTTGGCCTGACCGAGCCGGGCGCTGGTACCGATGCGCAGGGTCAGCAGACCATTGCCAAGGAAGATGGCGATTACTGGGTACTGAACGGCTCCAAGATCTTCATCACCAACGCCGGCTTTGCTGATGTGTTCATCGTCATCGCCGTTACCGATAACGTGCTGGACAAGCGCGGCCGTCCCACCAAGCTGTGCTCCGCCTTCATCGTGGAGCGCACCGACCCGGGCTTCTCTGTTGGTAAGGCAGAGGACAAGATGGGTATCCGCGGTTCTTCTACCTGCGAGCTGATCTTTGAGGATTGCCGCATCCCGAAGGATCGTATGCTGGGCGTGCGCGGCAAGGGCTTCCAGCTGGCTATGGCTACGCTGGACGGCGGCCGTATCGGCATCGCTTCTCAGGCTCTGGGCATCGCCGAGGGCGCTCTGGAGGAGACCGTTGCTTACGTCAAGGAGCGTAAGCAGTTCGGCCGTGCTATCGCCGCTTTCCAGAACACCCAGTTCGAGCTGGCTGAGATGAAGGCTCGTGTTGAGGCTGCTAAGTATCTGGTTTATGCTGCCGCTCTGAAGAAGCAGCAGGCTATGGATGGCGCAAAGGTTCGTTACAGCGTCGAGGCTGCTCAGGCTAAGCTGATCGCAGCCCGCACCGCAAGCGATGTGACCCGCCGCTGCCTGCAGCTGTTCGGTGGTTACGGCTACACCCGTGACTACCCCATCGAGCGCATGATGCGTGATGCCAAGATCACCGAGATCTACGAGGGCACCAGCGAAGTGCAGATGATGGTCATTTCCGGCGCGCTGCTGAAGTAAGGGAGGCAAGAGTTACAATGAAAGCAATTGTTTGTGTAAAGCAGGTTCCTGATACCTCCGGCAAGGTGTCCGTCAAGCCCGATGGCACTTTGGATCGTGCATCCATGGCAACCATCACCAACCCCGATGACCTGAACGCTCTGGAGGCCGCCCTGAAACTGAAGGACGCCACCGGCTGCGAGGTCGTTGTTGTCACCATGGGTCCCCCGCCGGCAGAGGGCATGCTGCGTGAGCTGCTGGCCCGCGGCGCTGATAAGGCTGTTCTGGTTTCCGGCCGTGAGTTCGGCGGTTCCGATACCTTTGCAACCAGCCAGATCCTGGCTGCTGCCGTCAACAAGATCGGCGTTGGCCCCGAGGACGTTGTGTTCTGCGGCCGTCAGGCAATCGATGGCGATACCGCACAGGTCGGCCCCCAGATCGCTGAAAAGCTGCATCTGCCGCAGGTCACCTACGTTGCCGACATCCAGAAGGACGGCAACACCCTGACCGTGAAGCGTATGCTGGAGGACGGCTACATGATGGTCAAGGTGCAGACTCCCTGCCTGCTGACCTGCATCAAGGAGCTGAACGACCCCCGCTACATGAGCGTGAACGGCATCTTTACCTGCTACGACAAGCCCATGGAAGTGTTCGACTACAACGCACTGAAGGACGATCCGCTGATCGAGGTGGACACCATTGGCCTGAAGGGTTCTCCGACGAACGTCTTTAAGTCCTTCACTCCTCCGCAGAAGGGCGCAGGCACCATGCTGCAGGGCGACGATGTTGCTGCCCAGCTGGCTGGCATCCTGGCCAAGAAGCACCTGATCTGATGAAAGGAGCATAGGATTACAATGGCTGATTTTAACGAATACAAGGGCGTATGGGTCTTTTGCGAGCAGCGCCAGGGCGCACTGATGTCCACTGACTTCGAGCTGGTTAGCGAGGCCCGTAAGCTGGCCGACGAGCTGGGCTGCGAGGTCACCGGCCTGCTGCTGGGCGACAACGTTGATGGCATTGCCAAGGAACTGGGCGGCTACGGTGCCGACAAGGTTCTGGTGTGCGATAGCCCCCTGCTGAAGGATTACACCACCGATGCATACGCTAAGGTCGTGTGCGATATGGTCAACGAGTACAAGCCTGAGGTGTTGCTGATCGGCGCTACCAACATTGGCCGCGACCTCGGCCCCCGCTGCGCAGCCCGTCTGCACACCGGCCTGACCGCCGACGCTACCCATCTGGATATCGACACTGCAAAGTACATCGACTTCCTGAAGGAGAGCTCCACCATCGACCTGTCCAAGCAGAAGTTCGATATGGAAGACCGCAACCTGAAGATGACCCGTCCCGCATTCGGCGGCCATCTGATGGCTACCATCATCTGCCCCCGCTTCCGTCCCCAGATGTCCACCGTGCGTCCCGGTGTTATGAAGAAGGCTTCCTTCGATCAGGCTAAGGCTGATGCCTGCAAGATCGTCAAGCCCGCCTTCAGCCTGACCGCTGAGGACATCAAGACCGAGGTTCTGAGCGTGGAGAAGGCCGCTGAGAAGCTGGTCGATCTGATCGGCGCAGATGTCATCGTCTCTGTTGGCCGTGGCATCAGCAAGGATGTCAACAAGGGCATTGAGCTGGCCGAGCAGCTGGCAGCCGCTCTGGGCGGCGGTGTCGTGGGCGCTTCCCGTGCCGTCACCGATGCAGGCTGGATGACCGCTGACCATCAGGTCGGTCAGACCGGTAAGACCGTGCACCCCAAGATCTATGTGGCTCTGGGCATTTCCGGTGCCATCCAGCACACCGCAGGTATGCAGGATTCTGAGTGCATCATCGCTGTCAACAAGAACGAGGGTGCTCCCATCTTCGGTGTTGCTGACTACGGCATCGTGGGCGATCTGTTCAAGGTCGTGCCTGAGCTGATCAAGCAGATCGAGGCAGCAAAAGCTGCTCTGTGATCGCCTGTTTCTGAGCATCATTCAATAGCATAGCCTGAATTGTGAGAGGTCGTTGCACATTTTTGTGCAGCGGCCTCTTTTTTGTGCTTTTTAATGATGGAGCTGTTGTGCCGGACACTGCACAGCAGCTCCAATTTGCTTTCCATGGGAAAGGAGCGGAGAAGGGAATAGAACGAAGCGGCACAAAAGCGTACACAAAGCTTTGATATGCAAATAAATGTATATAAATACTATAATATGCAAACTGGAGCGCACCAGAACGTCCCCAAAAGTGTGCGATGCCTGTTGCACTCGGCTGATTTTGGGGAGAAGCGCAACACAACTGTAACGTTTTCGGACTGTTTGTTACGCTTGAGTTGCGATAAAAGGGCGGGATTTTTTAAAAAAATCTGTATTTTTTCTTCAAAACAGCCTCTGAACCTCTTGACGTCTGTATGGTTTTGTGATACTCTTGTGACACAAGAGTTGCGGATGTGATACGACAGAGTTGCAAACGAGTTGCAACATCCAACATCACACTGCATAAGGCAACAGACCGGAGGCAATCTTATGAAGCGTGCAATGAGTACCGTGAAGAATATCGCAGCAGCTGCAATGACGCTGGCTGTGGTTTTTGGCTTTGCAGGCTTCAAGCCCGTCACCGCAAACGCCGCACAGGTTGCCGTTCCTGCTACCGCATCTGTGGAAGAAGAAAACTCTTACTTTGAGGAAGACGCCTACCAGCGCAGCTTCCTGACTCTGGTCAATAACGAGCGCGCACAGGCCGGTCTGGCTCCTGTTGCTCTGGGCGACAGCAGTCACAACGCCGCTGCAATGGAGCGTGCCGAGGAGCTGGCAGTTTCTTACTCCTACGTTCGTCCCAACGGTCAGCGCGATTTCACCGTTCTGGCAGAGAACGGCATCAGCGATGTTTCCACCGGCGAGAACTACATGGCCGGCTGTTCTACCCCCGATGCCGCAATGGATCAGTGGATGGCTACCGATTTTACCCGCGAGCGTATCCTGAACGCCGATGCTACTACCGTGAGCGTTGGCCACTACGAAGGCGGCGTCTACAATAACTACTGGGTGCTGATCTTCTCTTACCCCGAAAATTCCCACACTGAAGATTACCGTCAGGAAGTTCTGGATCTGGTCAATGCTCAGCGCGCAAAGTACGGTCTGACTGCTCTGGAAATGGGCGATGACGACTTGACCGCCGCTGCACAGACCCGCGCCGAGGAGATCGCCGTTGTGAACTCCCACGTCCGTCCTGATGGCTCCAAGTGCTTCACCGTCCTGAAGGACTACGGCGTCACCGATACCCCCACCGGCGAGAATGCCGCATGGGGTAGCGTCTCTCCTGAAGAGGTCGTCAACGCATGGATGAATTCCGCAGGTCATCGTGCTAACATCCTGAACCCTGAGGCTCGCAAGATGAGTGTTGGCTACTACTATAACAGCAACAGCACTTGGGGTCATCAGTGGATCCAGATCTTTACCAAGTGATCAACTGCTTTCTTCTTATAAAAGACTGACGGGGCCGCAAGGCTTCGTCAGTCTTTTTATTTGTGCCTGTTTGTGTTATACTTATTTTGAATTATTATCAGGAGGATCTAACGTGGAGGATTACCGCACCGTCCGGGGCACGGCCACCGGCGAATACGAAGAGAAAAAGAGCCGCTTTATCGCACAGCTCTCCTTTGCTGACAGTGAGGAAGCCGCTGTGGCCTTTCTGGAACAGGTGCGGGCGGCTAACCGCACCGCGCGGCACAATGTTTACGCCTACCGCCTGCGGGCGGGCAACCGCGAGCGCTATTCCGATGACGGCGAGCCGGCAAAGACCGCCGGTACGCCCGCACTGGAAGTGTTGCAGCACAGCGGCCTGACAGACCTGATCGTGGTGGTCACCCGCTACTTTGGCGGAGTGCTGCTGGGCACCGGCGGCTTGGTGCGTGCCTACACCACCGCTACCGCCCGCGCACTGGAAAATGCCGAGGTGGTCACGGTGCGCAGCGTGGTGGAGCTGCAGGTCACCGTGGACTACGCCCTCTACGAGCGTGCATCTCTGCTCATTGACGCCGCCGGGGCAAAGCAGGCACCGCCGGAGTTTGCGGATCGCGTTACCCTGCGCTGGCAGATGCCGGAGCACACCGAAGCGCCGTTACTGGAGCAGTTGCGAGAACTGACCCGGGGTAGCGCTCAGGTAACGGTGTCTGACCCGTTCTACGCACCATTTTAAAAAACAAAGTCTTTTTTGCAAACCGACACCGAACTTCCCCCTTCGACACTGCCGATGTGCTACAATTGCTGCAGCGCAGCAATTGGGATCGGCTGCGTGCAGAGGGGAGGGGGAGAAGCCCGAAAAATAAAAGGAGGATCTGTATGGATGTGCGCCGGAGAACCGAAGAGATCGAGCACCTCACCTTTGTGCCTTGGGCGACCTTCAGCGATGCAAGCCGCGGCCGCGCCGTGCCGGAGCCACAGGACCCGCTGCGCCCGGTGTTTCAGCGGGACCGCGACCGGGTGCTGCACTGCAAAGCCTTCCGGCGTCTCAAGCAGAAAACGCAGGTGTTCCTCTCGCCGGAGGGCGACCTGTACCGCACCCGGCTGACCCATACACTGGAGGTCTCGCAGATTGCCCGCACCATCGCCCGGGGCCTGCGCCTGAACGAGGATCTGACCGAGGCCATCAGCCTTGCGCATGATCTGGGGCATACCCCCTTTGGCCACGCGGGAGAAAAGGCACTGGATGCTCTTTGCCCGGACGGCTTCCGCCACTATATGCAAAGCCTGCGTGTGGTGGACCGGCTGGAAAAAGACGGCGAAGGGCTCAACCTGACATGGGAGGTGCGTAACGGCATCGTTACCCACACCAAGGGCACATGGGCAGCTACCCCGGAAGGACGCATCGTGCGCTTGGCAGATCAGATCGCCTTTGTCAACCACGATATTGAGGACGCCGTGCGCGCCGGTGTGCTGGACGCTGCCACCCTGCCCAAGGACTGCACAGCGGTGCTGGGGCAGACAAAATCCGCCCGTATCACCACCATGATCAACAGCATCCTCACCCACAGCGAGGGGGATGTCCGCATGGGCACAGAGGAATACGAGGCGTTTCTCGCTCTGCGGGATTTCATGTACGCTACCGTGTATGTGGACAAAAACGCCAAGCGCGAGGAGCAAAAGGTGGACAAGCTCATTGCCGAGCTGTATGAGTACTACCTGACCCATGTGGATCGGATGTCCAACTTTTATGTGCAGCTGGCCTATCAGGAGGGGCGGGAGCGCGCCGTCACCGACTACATCAGCGGTATGAGCGATGAGTTTGCCATCCGCACCTTTGAAGAACTGTTCGTGCCCCAAAAATGGCACGTCCTTTAAAACTGGAGAGGTCGTTTAAATCAACATGATCCCACACGAATACATCGAGGAACTTACCCGCCGCACTGACATCGTGGAACTGGTGGGCAGCTATGTGCAGCTCAAGCGCAAGGGACGTCTGTACGGCGGTCTGTGCCCTTTTCACAGCGAAAAAACACCGTCCTTCTATGTGTACCCTGACACCCAAAGTTTTTACTGCTTCGGCTGTCAGGCGGCAGGAGATGCCATTAGCTTTGTCAAAAAGATCAACAACATCAGCAGCGGCGAAGCCATCAAGATGCTGGCTTCCCGCGCCGGTATGCCGGAGCCGCAGGAGGACGACAAGACCGGACGCCTGCGCAGCCGGGTGCTCTCCATGAACAAGGAGGCCGCCCGCTTCTTCCACGCTTGCCTGAACTCTACCGTGGAGGAGGCACGGCAGGCGCGCGCTTACTGGCGGCGGCGCGGGCTGGACGATAAGACCATCGTCCGGTTCGGGCTGGGCTATGCCCCCAACGATGGGCAGGCACTGTACCAGTACCTGCGGGATAAGGGCTACAACCAGCAGGAGCTGGACGCCAGCGGCCTGTTCAAGCGCAGCCAGTCCGGCCGCATCTACTGCCTGTTCTGGAAGCGTGTCATGACCCCCATCTTTGATCTGCGCGGCAATATCATAGCCTTTGGCGGGCGGGTGATGGACGACTCCAAGCCCAAATACGTCAATAGCCCGGAAACGCTGGTCTACCACAAATCCGAGACGGTGTTTGCCATGCAGATCGCAAAGCGCAGCGCCTCCCGGCGGTTCGTGCTGTGCGAGGGCTACATGGATGTCATCAGTATGCAGCAGGCGGGCATTGATACCGCCGTCTGCGCCTGCGGCACCGCGCTGACCCCCGGGCAGGTGCGCATCATCAGCGAATATGCCGACGAGGTCATTCTGAGCTACGACTCGGACGAGGCCGGTCAGAAGGCGACCCTGCGCTCGCTGGAGCTGTTCCGCAACAGCCCGGTAAAGGTGGGCGTTTTGCAGATCCCCGGTGCAAAGGACCCGGACGAGTATATCAAAAAATATGGCCCGGAGCGCTTTCAGGCGCTTCTGGATGGGGTGGGCAACGCGCTGGACTTCCGGCTCAAGCGCCTGCGGGATCAGTATGATCTCTCGCAGGACGCGCAGCGTCTGCAATATATAAAGGATGCTGTGGAGATGCTGGCCGAGCGCTCCAACCCCACCGAGCAGGAGGTGTACGCCGGGCGGCTGGCAGAGGAGACCAACATTTCCAAAACCGCCATTCTGGCGCAGCTGGGCACCGCAGCAAAGCGGGCGGGCGGTAAGTACCGCCGGGAGAAAAACCGCGAGCGCCTGCACTCCGGTGAGATGGATCAGATCAAGGTGCCTTACAGCGCAGGCGGCAGTCAGGCGCTGGGCATCGCCAGTGCCCAGCAGCGGTTGCTGGCAGCCATCCTGCGGGAGCCGCGCTATCTGGAACTGGCCAAACAGCAGCTGACGGCGGAGCAATTCATCCAGCCGCAGCAGAAGGAATTATACGAAGCAATGCTCAATTGCAGCCGGGAGGGCGTGGAGCTCAGCCTGACGGCACTGCGGGCATTTGCAAGCGAAGAAGCATTGAATGAACTGAGCCGACTTGCGGCACAATACAGCGATGTGAACTGCACCCCGGAGGATATCCATCTGTATCTGGACAGGATCGCCCGGGGGATGCCGGTCGCAAGCAAAGCTGCTGCAATGTCCGGCGATGAGATCACACAGTATCTTCAGTCGATGCGCGAAAAAAAGCAGGGGACGCTGCCCGAACAAGACTGATCCCTGTTTTCCCTCCGGCTGGAGCTGGAGAGAAAAGGAGCAGGAATCATGCAGAAATTGTCGCAAACGGAAGAACTTGCCCGCAGCCTTGCCGCAAAGGCTCGCCGTCACACCCTGACCCCGGAGCAGATCAGCCGCGCCATGGAGGAAGCAGATTTCGATGTTGCACAGCTGGACGAGCTTTACGCGGCGCTGGAGCAGCGGGGCGTTCATCTGGCAGAGGAGGAGCCTGCCGAGCTGCCTGTGCTGGATGATGCCCAGATCGGCAGGCTGGAAAATGAGCTTTTCTCCGAGGGCGTGGCGCTGGATGATCCGGTCAAGACCTATTTAAAGGAGATCGGCCGGGTGCCGCTGCTGACCGCTGGGCAGGAGATGGCGCTGGCAAAGGCCGCCCGGGCAGGGGATGCAGATGCCCGCCGCGCTTTGAGCGAGGCAAACCTGCGGCTGGTGGTCTCGGTCGCCAAGCGCTACGCCGGGCGGGGACTGCCTTTTTTGGACCTGATTCAAGAGGGCAACCTCGGCCTGATGAAGGCGACGGAAAAGTTTGAGCCGGAGCGGGGGTTCAAGTTCTCCACCTACGCAACGTGGTGGATCCGTCAGTCCATTACCCGCGCCATTGCAGATCAGGGACGCACCATCCGTATCCCGGTGCATCTGGTAGAGAGCATCAACCGGGTCAAGAAAACGGCGGGTGACCTGTTGCACAAAAACGGGCGGGAGCCAACCGTGGAGGAGATCGCCGCTGCACTGGATATGGAACCGGACAAGGTGCGGGAGCTGCTGCAACTGTCGCAGGAGCCCATCAGTCTGGAAACGCCGGTGGGGGAGGAAGAGGACGCCCATCTGGAGGACTTTATTCAGGACGAGGATGCCGGTGTCCCGGTAGACGAAGCCGGGCGTCAGCTGCTGCGGCGGGAGCTGCTGCACGTCCTCAAAAGCCTGACACCCCGGGAGGAGCGGGTCATCACCCTGCGCTTTGGTCTGGAGGATGGCCGTGCCCGCACGCTGGAAGAACTGGGCAAGGAGTTCAACGTGACCCGGGAGCGGGTGCGCCAGATCGAAGCAAAGGCGCTGCGCAAGCTGCGCCACCCCAGCCGCGCAAAGCTGCTGCGGGATTATCTGGACGAGTGAGCATTCTATATGATAGGACGGGGCTGCTGCACAGCATTTTGTGCGGCGGCCTTTTTTTGCGGTAGGGAAGTGCAAAAGTCACACTTCCGAGCACAAGAGTAAAGATAGACAAATTGCACAAGGGGTTTATGAACAGGAACGTGCAAAATAAAAAAATCAAGTACTTTGAAGACAAACAGCTACACGCTGCCGGGCGTTCTAAAACAAAACGAAAATTAAATTTATTTCAGCAAAAAACTGAAAAATGGCTTGACAACAGGACTTTTTGGGTGTATACTGCGTTAGTATCACATAATGGACTAGTGCGCCAAAAAGGGAACAGCGATGGCTGCCGCTTGAGGGGGTGCCCCGAAAAGTTTGTGCAAAACGCCGGAACGTTCCGCAGGACGCGGGTCGAATTATGTGTGTCTGCTCAAATTTGACCCGTGTATACGACATCCCGTAGAATATAAAAGTAAGGAGTGGTTGATTTTATGATGAAAGTCAAGCCCGTTAAGCTCGGCAAAACCGAGCGCATGAGCTTCTCCCACATCGACGAAGTCATCAGTATGCCGAACCTGATCGAGGTGCAGAAGAACTCGTATCAGTGGTTTCTGGATGAAGGCCTGAAGGAGGTCTTTCACGATATCGGCACCATTGAGGACTACACCGGCAATCTGGCACTGAGCTTTGTGGACTTCCGGCTGGATAAGGAGCCGAAGTACAGCATCAAGGAGTGCAAGGAGCGCGACGTTACCTATGCAGCCCCCCTGCGCGTCACCGCCCGTCTGCTGAACAAGGAGACCGGCGAGGTGAAGGATCAGGAGATCTTCATGGGCGACTTCCCCCTGATGACCGACGCAGGCACCTTTGTTATCAACGGTGCTGAGCGTGCGATCGTCAGCCAGCTGGTCCGCTCTCCCGGTGTGTTCTACGGCCATGCTAAGGATAAGGTCGGCAACGACCTGTATAGCGCCACCATGAACCCCAACCGCGGTGCATGGCTGGAGTACGAGACCGATGCCGCCAACGTGTTCTATGTCCGTATCGACAAGAACCGTAAGCTGCCCGTCACGGTGCTGTGCCGTGCGCTGGGTCTGTCCACCAACGAGGATATCCTGAACTACTTCGGCGAGGACGAGCGCATTCTGGCTACGCTGGAAAAGGATACCACCAAGAACCGCGAGGAAGGTCTGCTGGAAGTCTACCGCAAGCTGCGCCCCGGCGAGCCTCCCACGGTGGAGTCCGCTACCAGCCAGATCAATATGCTGTTCTTCGATCCGCGCCGGTACGACCTGTCCCGTTTCGGCCGCTATAAGATGAACAAGAAGCTGTCTCTGGCACGCCGCATCATGAACTATGTGGCTGCAGAGAATGTGGTAGACCCCTTCACCGGCGAGATCCTGATCGAGGCCGACAAGAAGATCGACCGCAAGCTGGCTGAGCAGATCGATGCCGCCGGCGTGGATCTGGTCGTGCTGAAGATCGATGATCCCATGAAGGATAAGCCCCACAAGGTCAAGGTCATCACCAACGGCTGCGTGGACGCACAGGCCATCATCGACAACTACTACCCCGCATTCAAGGGTGTGGATGTCAAGGAGTGCGGCATCAACGAGCGTTGCAACCTCAAGGAACTGCGCAAGATCCTTGATAACGCTTCCAGCGCCGAGGAGGTCATGGAGAGCCTGAAAAAGGATCACGACCTGCTCATCGGCCGTACCGTCACCATCGACGATATCCTGTCCTCCATCAACTACCTGAACGATCTGGGCTACGGCATTGGCACCACCGATGATATCGACCATCTGGGCAACCGCCGTATCCGCAGCGTGGGCGAGCTGCTGCAGAACCAGTTCCGCATCGGCTTCTCCCGTATGGAGCGCGTCATCCGTGAGCGCATGACCCTGCAGAGCCAGGATCAGAGCGTTATTACTCCGCAGGCACTGATCAACATCCGTCCTGTGGTGGCAGCTATCAAGGAGTTCTTCGGCTCCTCTCCGCTGTCTCAGTTCATGGATCAGAACAACCCTCTGGCTGAGCTGACCCACAAGCGCCGTCTGTCTGCTCTGGGCCCCGGCGGTCTGAGCCGTGACCGCGCAGGCTTCGAAGTCCGCGACGTTCATTACAGCCACTACGGCCGTATGTGCCCCATCGAGACCCCTGAAGGCCCCAACATCGGTCTGATCTCCTATCTGGCATCCTACGCCAAGATCAACGAGTACGGCTTCGTGGAGGCTCCCTACCGCAAGGTCAAAAAGGTCTACGACGAGAACAACAACCTCATCGAGCAGGTCGTCACCGACGAGGTGGAGTATATGACCGCCGATGTGGAGGACGAGTACGTTGTGGCACAGGCCAACGAGCCGCTGGATGAAGGCAAGCACTTCGTCCGTCCCCGCGTGTCTGCCCGCCGCCGCGACGAGATCCTGGAAATCGACGCAGAGAAGGTCGATTACATGGACGTTTCTCCGCGAATGATGGTTTCTGTTGCTACCGCCTGCATTCCCTTCCTGGAGAACGACGACTGTAACCGTGCTCTGATGGGTTCTAACATGCAGCGTCAGGCAGTGCCTCTGATGGTCACCCAGCAGCCCATTGTTGCTACCGGTATGGAGTACAAGGCTGCTACCGACTCCGGCACCGCTGTGCTGGCCAAGAGCAACGGCATTGTGGAGAAGGTCGATGCCGACCACATTGTCGTGCGCAACGAGCAGGGCGCTTTGGAGGAGTACTCTCTGATCAAGTTCGCCCGCTCCAACGCAGGCACCTGCATCAACCAGCGCCCCATCGTGGAAGTGGGCGAGACCGTCACCACCGGTCAGGTGCTGGCCGATGGCCCCGCAATGCGCAACGGCGAGATCTCTCTGGGTAAGAACGCCCTGATCGGCTTCATGACCTGGGAGGGCTACAACTACGAGGACGCCGTTCTGCTGAATGAGAAGATCGTGCGTGAGGACGTGTACACCTCCATCCACATCGAGGAGTACGAGACCGAGAGCCGCGATACCAAGCTGGGACCCGAGGAGATCACCCGCGACATCCCCAACGTTTCTGAGGATGCCCTGAAGGATCTGGACGAGCGCGGCATCATCCGCATCGGTGCCGAGGTCAAGAGCGGCGATATTCTGGTCGGTAAGGTCACCCCGAAGGGCGAGACCGAACTGACCGCTGAGGAGCGCCTGCTGCGCGCCATCTTCGGCGAGAAGGCCCGCGAGGTGCGCGACACCTCTCTGCGTGTGCCCCACGGTGCATACGGCATCATTGTGGATGTCAAGGTCTTTACCCCGGAGAACAGCGATGAGCTGCAGCCCGGTGTGCGCGAGGTCGTCCGCTGCTATATCGCCCAGAAGCGTAAGATCAGCGTCGGCGATAAGATGGCAGGTCGTCACGGTAACAAGGGTGTCGTTTCCCGCATCCTGCCGCAGGAGGATATGCCCTACCTGCCCGACGGCACTCCGCTGGACATCGTGCTGAACCCGCTGGGCGTGCCTTCCCGTATGAACATCGGTCAGGTGTTGGAAGTCAACCTCGGCTACGCTGCCAAGGCCTGCGGCATCAAGGTCATGACCCCCGTCTTTGACTCTGCTCGTGAGAACGATATCGGCGATACCTTTGATACCGCCCGCGAGATGTGGCACGGCGAGAATGCTCCCGCATATCCCACCAAGCTCCCCAAGATCATGGGCGAGAAGGGTCACATCATTGACTTCTCTAAGATCGAGCTGGATCGTGACGGCAAGACCACCGTTTACGATGGCCGTACCGGTGAAAAGTTCGATAACCGCGTTACCGTTGGTTATATGTACTACCTCAAGTTGCATCACCTGGTCGATGATAAGATCCACGCCCGCTCCACCGGCCCCTACTCTCTGGTTACCCAGCAGCCTCTGGGCGGCAAGGCTCAGTTCGGCGGCCAGCGCTTCGGCGAGATGGAGGTCTGGGCACTGGAGGCTTACGGTGCCGCTTACACCCTGCAGGAGATCCTGACTGTCAAGTCCGATGACGTGGAGGGCCGTGTCAAGACCTACGAGGCCATCGTCAAGGGCGAGCCCATCCCGCAGCCCGGCATCCCCGAGTCCTTCCGCGTTATGCTGAAGGAACTGCAGTCTCTGGGTCTGGACGTGATCGTGCAGGACAAGGACGGCAACGAGATCGATATGCGCCAGAACTTCGACGACGAAGAGACCGGCTTTGATATGCGTGATGTTGCCGGCACCGAGACTGTGGTGCAGGAGAGCGAACTGACCGATTATAACATCAAGGACGCCGATGCAGGTTTCGATGATCCTTCTGTGCTGGAGGATGATAACTCCGGTGCTGAGGCTCCGGCTGCTTCTGACGAAGTAGATTTCTGATCTGGATACTGAACACAGCCTTCGCCCCTTGGCCGCGTGCTGCGGCAGGGGAGAAGTGCTTGTGATCCTGCAACAGAAAAGCCGCCTGTATCATCGAGACAACTAGAGATTAAGAAAGGGTTCGTTTCATGGAAAACAACGTTTTCGATTCCATTAAAATCGGCCTTGCCTCCCCGGAGCAGATCCGCGCTTGGAGCTACGGCGAGGTCAAAAAGCCCGAAACCATCAACTACCGCACCCTGAAGCCGGAGCGTGACGGCCTGTACTGCGAGCGCATTTTTGGACCTACCAAGGACTGGGAGTGCCACTGCGGCAAGTACAAGCGTATCCGTTACAAGGGCAAGGTGTGTGATCGTTGCGGCGTCGAGGTCACCAAGGCCAAGGTTCGCCGTGAGCGTATGGGTCACATCGAGCTGGCCGCTCCTGTGAGCCACATCTGGTACTTCAAGGGCATCCCCAGCCGCATCGGCCTGATGCTGGACATCAGCCCCCGCCTGCTGGAAAAGGTGCTGTACTTTGCAAGCTATATCGTCACCGATCCCGGTCTGACCCCGCTGGACAAGAAGCAGCTGCTGACCGAGAAGGAATACCGCGAGATGTGCGATCGCTACGGCGACGAGTTCGAGGCTGCCATGGGCGCTGAGGCTGTCCAGACTCTGCTGAAGGAGATCGATCTGGATCAGTTGAGCGCTGAGCTGACCGCCGAGGTGGAGAAGTCCTCCGGCCAGAAGCGCGTGCGTATCCTCAAGCGTCTGGAAGTTGTCGAGGCTTTCCGCATCTCCGGCAACCGCCCCGAGTGGATGGTCATGGATGTGCTGCCCGTGCTGCCGCCTGACCTGCGCCCCATGGTCCAGCTGGATGGCGGCCGCTTCGCCACCTCCGACCTGAACGACCTGTACCGCCGCGTCATCAACCGCAACAACCGTCTGCGCCGTCTGCTGGAGCTGGGCGCTCCCGACATCATCGTGCGCAACGAGAAGCGTATGCTGCAGGAGGCTGTGGACAGCCTGATCGACAACGGCCGCCGCGGCCGTCCGGTCACCGGCCCCAACAACCGTGCACTGAAGAGCCTTTCCGATCTGCTGAAGGGCAAGCAGGGCCGTTTCCGTCAGAACCTGCTGGGCAAGCGTGTTGACTACTCCGGTCGTTCCGTTATCGTCGTCGGCCCTGAGCTGAAGATGGATCAGTGCGGTCTGCCCAAGGAGATGGCTCTGGAGCTGTTCAAGCCCTTTGTCATGAAGGATCTGGTGGAAAAGGGCATTGCCAACAACATCAAGTCCGCCCGTAAGATGGTCGAGCGTGCAAAGCCCGAAGTCTGGGACAGCCTCGAGACCGTTATCAAGGGTCACCCTGTGCTGCTGAACCGTGCACCTACCCTGCACCGTCTGGGCATTCAGGCATTCAACCCCGTGCTGGTGGAAGGCCGTGCAGTCAAACTGCACCCGCTGGCCTGTACCGCATTCAACGCCGACTTCGACGGCGACCAGATGGCAGTCCATCTGCCCCTGAGCGAGGATGCCTGCCGTGAGGCCAAGATGCTGATGCTGGCTTCCGGCAACCTGCTCAAGCCCTCTGACGGCGCACCTGTTACCGTGCCTACGCAGGATATGATCCTGGGCAGCTACTACCTGACCACCGTCCGCGAGAACGACGAGGGCGCAGGCAAGGTGTTCCGTGATGAGAACGAGGTTCTGATGGCTTACGCCGAGCACGTCATCACCCTGCACGCACCCATCAAGGTGCGCCGCACCATGACCATTGACGGCGTGGAGCGCACCGGTCTGGTGGATGCCACCGCTGGCCGCATCATCTTTAACAATCCTATTCCCCAGAATCTGGGCTATGTGGATCGTACCGATCCCGAGCACTGGCTGGAGTACGAGGTCAGCTTCCGCGTGACCAAAAAGACCCTGCCTGAGATCATCTCCCGCTGCATGACCCGCAACGGCACCCGCAAGTGCGCTAAGATGCTGGATGCCATCAAGGCACAGGGCTATAAGTACTCCACCCTGTCCGCAATCTCCGTGGCTGTGTGCGACGCTGTGATCCCGCCCCAGAAGCAGGAACTGATCGCCGAGGCCGATAAGGAGATCGCCAAGGTCGGCAAGCTGTTCAACCGTGGTCTGATCTCGGATAACGAGCGTTACAACAAGACCATCGATATCTGGCAGAAGACCACCGATAAGGTCTCTAAGGCTCTGGCAGACAACCTGCCCAAGGACAACGAGATCTATATGATGGCAGACTCCGGTGCTCGTGGTTCTATGAACCAGATCAAGCAGCTGGCCGGTATGCGCGGCCTGCTGGCAAACACCGCCGGTCACACCATCGAGATGCCCATTCGTGCAAACTACCGCGAAGGTCTGAATATTCTGGAATATTTCGTTTCTGCCCGTGGTGCTCGTAAGGGTCTGGCCGATACCGCTCTGCGTACCGCCGACTCCGGTTACCTGACCCGCCGCATGGTTGACGTTTCTCAGGACGTCATCGTCCGCGAGATCGACTGCGGCACTACCGATGGCCTGTGGGTCTCTGAGATCCACGAGGGCAAGGAGAAGATCGAGAGCTTCCGCGAGCGTCTGATCGGCCGTTTTGCCGTGGGCGATGTGGTCAACCCCATCACCGGCAAGGTCATCGTGCCCGAGGGCAAGATGATCGATCTGTACGACGCCAACGAGATCGAGGCAGCCGGTATCACCCGCCTGAAGATCCGCAGCCTGCTGACCTGCCGTGCAAAGACCGGCGTCTGCGCACGCTGCTACGGCTCCGATATGGCCAACGGCGAGCCGGTCCGTCTGGGCGAGTCTGTCGGTGTTATCGCCGCAGAGTCCATCGGCGAGCCCGGTACTCAGCTGACCATGCGTACCTTCCATACCGGCGGTATCGCATCTGCCGAGGATATTACACAGGGTCTGCCCCGTGTTGAGGAACTGTTCGAGAGCCGCCGTCCCAAGAGCATGGCCATCATGAGCGAGATCTCCGGTGTGGTCTCTCAGGACGACACCAAGAAGAACGTGGTCATCAAGGTCACCGGTAAGGACGAGAACGGCGCAGAGGAAGTCAAGAGCTACTCCATCCCGTTCACCCAGCATTCCCGCGTGATGCCCGGCGACCGTGTGGAGAAGGGCGACGTCATCACCCGCGAGGGCGTGCTGTACCCGCAGGATATTCTGGCCATCAAGGGTCTGGAAGACGTGCAGAACTATCTGATCAACGAGGTCCAGAAGGTCTACCGTCTGCAGGGCGTTGAGATCAACGATAAGCATATCGAAGTCATCGTCCGTCAGATGTGCCGCAAGGTGCGCGTGACCGACTCCGGCTCCTCCAACCTGATCGGCGGTGCTCTGGCAAGCCGTCTGGAAGTGGAGAACATCAATGCAGATCTGCAGAAGCGCATTGATGCAGGCGAAGAGGGTCTGAAGCTGGTGGAGTACCAGCAGGTACTGCTGGGCATCACCAAGGCTGCTCTGGCCAACGACTCCTTCCTGTCCGCTGCTTCCTTCCAGGAGACCACCCGCGTGCTGACCGAGGCTGCCATTAAGGGCAAGGTCGACCCGCTGTCCGGTCTGAAGGAGAACGTCATCATCGGTAAGCTGATCCCCGCCGGTACCGGTCTGCCGGAGGTGCGTGAGGATCTGAAGAACCGTGAGGCTGAGCGCGACGCCGAGGTCGCAGCTGAACTGGCTGCCTCCGCACAGTAAGCGCAGCATCCGTCAGGATCTGATCCGTTAAACAAAACCGCTCCGTGGGCGAAAGCCTGCGGGGCGGTTTTTGCGTGCATAAAGCAGTGCAGCAGGGGAGGGAAAAGGCATTTTTTCTGCCAAAAACTGTCTGAAAGAAAAAATCTGGAATAAATACAAAAAAATTTGCAAAAACTGTTGACATCCGGCCGCAAAGCGGGTATTATATAACTGTTGCGCGTCCCTCATGGGGATAGTGCGGCAAAAAAGTCGGAAAATGCTTCCGATGTTCATCATTAAGAAAGGAGAAACAAAATGCCTACTTTTAACCAGCTTGTACGCAAAGGCCGTGAGGTCCTGACTACCAAGAGCACCGCTCCCGCTCTGCAGAAGACTTATAACTCTCAGAAGAAGCAGTACTCTGATCTGAGCAGCCCCCAGAAGCGTGGTGTCTGCACTGCAGTTCGTACCATGACCCCCAAGAAGCCTAACTCTGCTCTGCGTAAGGTTGCTCGTGTCCGCCTCACGAATGGTATCGAGGTCACCTCTTACATTCCCGGTATCGGCCATAACCTGCAGGAGCACTCCGTCGTGCTGATCCGTGGCGGTCGTGTTAAGGACCTGCCCGGTGTGCGTTACCACATCATCCGTGGTACCCTGGATACTCAGGGTGTGGCAGGCCGTAATCAGGCCCGCTCCAAGTACGGCGCAAAGCGTCCTAAGGCCGGTGCTGCAAAGAAGTAATTGAGGACAACCGCCATAAACGGCTTTCCTTTATATAAATAACAAGTCCGCTTAAAAGCGGAGGGTAACGGTTTATGTAAGGTCAGCTCTTTGTGACACAACGGGAGTTTTATTACTTTCGAGTACCGATGATATCATTCTGTGAAGGAGGGAAGAAAGATGCCTAGAAGAGGTAACATTGCTAAGCGCGATGTCTTAGCTGATCCTATTTACAATTCCAAGATGGTCACCCGCCTGGTCAACAGCGTCATGCTGGATGGCAAGAAGGGCGTCGCTCAGAAGATCGTTTACGAAGCTTTCTCCATGATTCAGGAAAAGACCGGCAACGATCCTCTGGAGACTTTCGAGAAGGCGATGGAGAACATCATGCCCAGCCTCGAGTGCAAGACCCGCCGTGTTGGTGGCGCTAACTACCAGGTTCCCCTGGAGGTCAGCCCCGCTCGCCGCGAGACTCTGGGTCTGCGCTGGCTGACTGCCTACAGCCGCACCCGTGGTGAGAAGACCATGGCACAGCGTCTGGCTGCTGAGATCATGGATGCTGCCAACAACACTGGTAACGCCGTGAAGAAGCGTGAGGACACTCACAAGATGGCAGAAGCTAACAAGGCTTTCGCACATTTCCGTTATTGATCTGTTCTGTAGGAGGTTAATTTCATGGCTACACCCAGAGAAGTTTCTCTTCAGATGACGAGAAATATCGGCATTATGGCCCATATCGATGCTGGTAAGACGACGACTACCGAGCGTATTCTGTACTACACCGGCATCAATCACAAGATCGGCGAAGTCCATGATGGCGGCGCTACCATGGACTGGATGGTTCAGGAGCAGGAGCGTGGTATCACCATCACTTCCGCTGCTACCACCTGCTACTGGAGCCACTCTGAGACCCAGAAGGATCCGGTCGCGTTCAAGAAGAATCGTCACCGCATCAACATTATCGACACTCCGGGCCACGTTGACTTCACTGTTGAGGTTCAGCGTTCTCTGCGTGTTCTGGACGGTTCTGTGACCGTTCTGGCCGCAAAGGGTGGTGTCGAGCCTCAGTCTGAGACCGTTTGGCGTCAGGCTGATGAATACAAAGTCCCCCGTATGGTGTACGTCAACAAGATGGACACCATGGGTGCTGACTTCTTCCGCTGCATCAAGATGCTGCATGATCGTCTGCACGCCAACGGCGTAGCGATCCAGCTGCCTATCGGTCAGGAAGATACCTTCCGTGGTATCGTTGACCTGGTCGATATGAACGCTGAGGTCTACTACGACGATATGGGCAACGATATGCGCACCGAGCCTATCCCCGAGGATATGGTCGAGCAGGCTGAAGAGTACCGTAACATTTTGGTCGAGGCTGTTGCCGAGAACGACGAAGAGCTGATGGAGAAGTACCTCGAGGGTGAGGAGATCACCCGTGAGGAACTGAAGGCTGCTATCCGCAAGGAGACCATTGCAAATACTCTGGTTCCCGTTGTCTGTGGTTCTTCCTACAAGAACCGCGGCGTGCAGAAGCTGCTGGACGCTATCGTTGACTATATGCCCGCACCTACCGATGTCGAGGACATCAAGGGTGTGAATCCTGAGACCGAAGAGCAGGAGACCCGTCCTTCTTCTGACGATGCTCCGTTTGCTGCTCTGGCTTTCAAGATCGCTACCGACCCGTTCGTTGGTAAGCTGGCATACTTCCGTGTGTACTCCGGTAAGGTTGAGGCAGGTACTACTGTTTACAACTCCGTGAAGGACAACAAGGAGCGTATGGGCCGCATCCTGCAGATGCACTCCAACCACCGCAAGGATATCGACTGCTGCTATGCAGGTGATATTGCTGCTGTTGTCGGTCTGAAGAACACCACCACTGGTGATACTCTGTGTGATGAGAATCATCCCATCATTCTGGAGTCCATGAAGTTCCCTGAGCCCGTTATCCGCGTTGCTATCGAGCCTAAGACCAAGGCTGGTAACGAGAAGATGGGCATCGCGCTGGCAAAGCTGGCCGAAGAGGACCCGACCTTCAAGACCTACACCGATGAAGAGACCGGCCAGACCATCATTGCTGGTATGGGCGAGCTGCATCTGGAGATCATCGTTGACCGTCTGCTGCGTGAGTTCAAGGTTGAGGCAAACGTGGGCGCACCCCAGGTTGCTTACCGTGAGACCATCCGCAAGGAGGCCAACCAGGAGACCAAGTACGCACGTCAGTCCGGTGGTAAGGGCCAGTATGGTCACGTTAAGATCAAGATTGAGCCCAATGAGCCCGGCAAGGGTTACGAGTTCGTCAATGCTATCGTTGGCGGCGCTATCCCGAAGGAATACATCCCTGCTATCGACAACGGTATTCAGGGTGCTATGAAGGCTGGCGTTCTGGCAGGCTATCCTGTTGTTGATGTCAAGGTCACCCTGTGGGATGGTTCTTATCATGAGGTTGACTCCTCTGAAATGGCCTTCTCCATCGCTGGTTCTATGGCATTCAAGGATGCTATGCGCAAGGCTGATCCTATCATCACTGAGCCCATCATGAAGGTTGCTGTTATCGTTCCCGATGAGTATCTGGGCGATGTTATCGGTGACCTGAACGCTCGCCGTGGTCAGATCCAGGGCATGGAAGCTATGGCTGGTACCCAGCGTGTTAACGCATTTGTGCCTCTGGCTCAGATGTTCGGCTACGCTACCGACCTGCGTTCCAAGACTCAGGGTCGTGGCCAGTATGTTATGGAGCCCTCTCACTACGAGCCGGTTCCCAAGAACATTGCTGACCAGATCATTGCTGGCCGTACCAAGGGCTAAGCGCTGTAAAGCATAAGAATTTTGCCGGGGTAGTGTAACTCCGGCAAAATTTCCTGTAAAAGCACTTGATTTTACAGGGCAAATTTAGTAGAATAGCCTTGCAGTGCAATGTCTGCATTTTGCAGGGTTGTTGTAACCAATATCAAAACCTAAATTAAGGGAGGATATTCCAATGGCTGAAAAGGCAAAGTTCGACCGTTCTAAGCCGCATGTTAACATCGGCACCATCGGTCACGTTGACCACGGCAAGACCACTCTGACCGCTGCTATCACCAAGTACCTGGCTCTGAAGGGTGATGCAGAGTTCATGGACTACGCTAACATCGATAAGGCTCCTGAGGAGCGTGCTCGTGGTATCACGATCAACTCCGCTCACGTTGAGTACCAGACCGAGAAGCGCCACTACGCTCACGTTGACTGCCCGGGCCATGCTGACTACGTTAAGAACATGATCACCGGTGCTGCTCAGATGGACGGCGCTATTCTGGTCGTTGCTGCTACCGATGGTCCCATGCCCCAGACCCGTGAGCACATCCTGCTGGCTCGTCAGGTCGGCGTGCCCTATATCGTTGTGTTCATGAACAAGTGCGATATGGTCGACGACGAAGAGCTGCTGGATCTGGTCGAGATGGAGATCCGTGAGCTGCTGAGCGAGTACGACTTCCCGGGCGACGACACCCCGATCATTCGTGGTTCCGCTCTGAAGGCTCTGGAGGCTCCCAACGATCCCGAGGATCCCGCTTACGCTTGCATCAAGGAGCTGATGGACGCTGTTGACTCCTACATCCCCAACCCGGATCGTGAGGAGGATAAGCCCTTCCTGATGCCCATCGAGGACGTCATGACCATTTCTGGCCGTGGTACTGTTGCTACCGGTCGTGTTGAGCGTGGTATGGCCAAGGTTGGCGACGCTATGGAAATCGTCGGCATCAAGCCCGACCGTCTGAACACCACCATTACCGGTCTGGAGATGTTCCGTAAGTCTCTGGACTTCGCTGAGGCTGGCGATAACATCGGCGCTCTGCTGCGTGGTGTTGATCGTTCCCAGATCGAGCGTGGCCAGGTTCTGGCTAAGCCCGGTTCTGTGCACCCCCACAACGTCTTTGAGGCTCAGGTTTACGTCCTGACCAAGGACGAAGGCGGTCGTCACACTCCCTTCTTCTCCAACTATCGTCCTCAGTTCTACTTCCGTACCACTGACGTGACCGGCATCATCACCCTGCCCGAAGGCACCGAGATGTGCATGCCCGGCGATAACGTCATGATGCACGTTGAGCTGCTGACCCCCGTTGCTATGGAAGAGGGCCTGCGTTTCGCTATCCGTGAGGGTGGCCGTACCGTTGGTTCCGGCGTTGTTGGCAAGATCATTGAGTGATTTTGTCCTTGAACGTAAGTTCCAAGGCTAATTAGCAATTTATAAAGACCTTCCCGTTCCGGAGAGCGGGAAGGTCTTTTTTGTTTATTTATGGCAGCTGCAAGCGGCTTTGTTTCACAGCTCTTTTACCGGGTCAGGGTGTTGTAGCAGTCCGCAAAGGCCTGCAGAAAGCCGGTCACTTCCTCCTCTGTGGTAAGATGACTCAGGCTGATGCGCCAAGAGGAAAGGGCATTGCGCCGGTCCTGACTGACTGCTAGCACTGCCCGGGAGGGCAGTCCGTCGGACGAACAGGCGGATTTGACCGAGACGCACACCCCGCGTGCGTCCAGCTCCCGCTGGAATACGGTGCCCTTTACGCCCTGCACACTCAGGTTCAGGATATGCGGCACAGCGTTTGCAGGGCTGTTGATACGCACTTTTGGATAGCGGGAAAGCTCTGCACGCAGTCGATCGTTCAGACTGCGGACGGTTGCGGCGCGGGCGGGAAGTTCCGCAGCAGCCTTTTCCAAGGCCAGCGCCAGCGAGCAGGCAAGGGCTACGGTAGGTGTGCCACTGCGGTAGGGGGTAGTGCTCTCTCCACCATGAATGAGGGGCGGCAGTGCCAGTCCCAGCCGTTTTACCAGCACACCGATGCCGTTGAGCCCGTAAAACTTATGGGCTGTCAGGCTCATGGTGTCCACGCCCTCAAACTGTACGGGAATTTTCCCCACAGCCTGCGTGGCGTCCACATGGAAATGGCAGTTGGGATACGCCTTTAAAAGCTCTGCAATTTCCGCAATGGGCTGCACCACGCCCAGTTCGCTGTCCACGGCGGTCACAGCCACCAGCACAGTGTCCGGGCGTAGCCGGTTTTTCAGGTCTGCAAGGTCCACCGTGCCGTCCGAACAGATGTCCAGCAGCTCCACCTCGTACTCCTGCTTTTGCAGGGCCTCCAGACTGCCGCTGACGGACGAATGCTCCAGCGGAGTAGAGAGGATGTGCCTGCCTGCCGCACGCCCCAGCGCTGCCAGCCCCTTTACAGCAAGGTTGTTGGCTTCGCTTGCGCCGGAGGTGTAGATGATGCCCGCAGGCGGTGCGCCCAGATAGTGGGCGATGCTGCGGGTCGCCTCGTTTATAGCGGCTTTCGCGGCAGTGCCTGCCTGATGGTGGGCGTTGGCGTTGCCCGGGTAACGCCGCTCTGCTTCACAGAAGCATTGCAGCACCGCCTCGTCCACGGGGGTGTTGGCAGAGTAATCCAGATAGAGCATAGAGCCTCCTGTAATATCAACATATTATGATAGTAGGAAATAAGAACAGGCTCTATTATAGGCGATTCCGCTCCAAAGCGCAACCCTCGCAGCCTAACAGGCAAGAAAAAGCTGTCAACACCTTGCTGGAAAGCCCAAAATCTGCTATACTTATCTAAAAGGCTGCGGCGCTGCTGCTGCCTTGCCGGAGCGGTTCCGGTTGTTGGAAGGAACACAAAAAGAAGGGGAGGAGCACAATGTTCAAGCATGAGCGACTGCATAGCGGCTTCTTTCCCGTTTTTGTGTGGAGGTCTTGTTCCTGAAATTCAGAGGCACTGCTGTTTCAACGGCAATGCCTCTTTTTTTGGGAATAACAGTACAGGAGGTTTTCTATGAGCGAAAAGATCGATTACTCCAAGGGCGTATATGACGCCAAAAAGCTGGGCACCGGCCGGATGTTCATTCTGGGTGTGCAGCATATGTTTGCCATGTTCGGTGCAACGGTTCTGGTGCCGCTGCTCACCGGCTTGAGCGTTTCCACCACTCTGCTGTGTGCCGGTCTGGGCACGCTGCTGTTCCACCTCATCACCAAAAAGAAGGTGCCTGCATTCCTCGGCTCCTCCTTTGCGTATCTGGGCGGCTTTTCCATCGTGGCTCCCATGCTGGCTGATGCCAATGGCAACCTGACCGTTGCCAACACCAAGATGCTGCCCTATGCCTGCGCTGCCATTGCGTTCTCGGGTCTGGTCTATCTGGTGGCCAGCCTGCTGATCTCCACCTTTGGCATCCGCCGCATCATGAAGTTCTTCCCGCCGGTGGTCACCGGCCCCATCATCATCTCCATCGGCCTGATCCTTGCCCCCTCTGCCATCACCAACTGCCAGTCCAACTGGCTGCTGGCCTTTGTGGCGCTGGGCACTGTTATCGTGTGCAACATTTGGGGCAAGGGTATGGTCAAGATTCTGCCCATCCTCATCGGTGTGCTGGTCTCCTACGCTGTGGCACTGGTCACCGGCGCAGTGGATTTCCAGAAGATCTCCGAGGCCGCCTGGCTGGGCATCCCCCTGCACAAGGAGGCTATGGGTCTGTTTGCCATTGACGGCAGCCCGGAGTTCATCAGCGCTCTGTTCACCATCATCCCCATCGCACTGGCTACCATGATGGAGCACGTCGGCGATATCGCCGCCATCAGCGCCACCGTCGGCCACAACTATATCAACGACCCCGGCTTGAACCGCACCCTGATGGGCGATGGTCTGGCCACCACCATGGCTGGCCTGCTGGGCGGCCCCGCCAACACCACCTACGGCGAGAATACCGGCGTGCTGGCACTGAGCAAGATTTACGACCCGCTGGTCATCCGCATTGCCGCTGTGCTGGCCATCGTCCTGAGCTTCAGCCCCAAGTTTGAGGCCGTCATCAATACCATTCCCACCGGCATTATCGGCGGTATCAGCTTTGTGCTGTACGGCATGATCTCTGCCATCGGCGTGCGCAACGTAGTCGAGAACCGCGTAGATTTCACCAACAGCCGCAACCTGATCGTTGCCGCCGTCATTCTGGTGTGTGCACTGGGCTTCAACTCTGTGGGCGGCGTTGGCTTTACCGTTGGCAGCGTCACCATCAACCTGTCCGGTCTGGCTGTGGCTGCTATCGCAGGCATTCTGCTCAACGCCATCCTGCCCGGCAATGACTACGAATTTGACGCCACTGCCGGTACCGATGCTGCTACCAGCGGCAACCTGCAGGTCTGATTCCGGTAATGCGCCCAGTTTTCTGCAGTGAAATTTGGGCATCCTGCCAGATTTTGATAAATAGGAATAATTCTTAAAAATATACTTGACTAACTAGGAATTATTCGCTATAATAGAGCCATGGAAAGGGAAGTGCACAAAGCACAAAACTTCTTTCCATGGCTCTTTCTATACCCGGCAGCGCGGCTGCCCAGCATAGAAACAACAGGCGGGTGGTTTCCGTCCTGTATCATTTTTAACAGATCGAATGGAGGTAAATTCTTATGAAGAAATACGTTTGCACCGTTTGTGGTTATATCGCTGAGGGTGAGATCCCCGCTCAGTGCCCCGTTTGCAAGGCTCCCGCTTCCGCTTTTGTGGAGAAGACCGGCAACACCTACGTCACCGAGCACGTTGTTGGCATCGGCAAGGCAGAGGGCGTGCCGCAGGAGATCGTTGATGGTCTGCGCGCAAACTTCGAGGGCGAGTGCAGCGAGGTCGGTATGTATCTGGCTATGGCTCGTGTGGCAGAGCGTGAGGGCTACCCCGAAATCGCCGAGGCCTACAAGCGCTATGCTTACGAAGAAGCTGACCACGCATCCCGTTTTGCAGAGCTGCTGGGTGAGGTCGTGACCGACAGCACCAAGAAGAACCTGATGATGCGTGCCGAGGCCGAGTGCGGTGCCTGCGCCGGCAAGATGGATCTGGCCAAGAAGGCTAAGGCGCTGAATCTGGACGCCATCCACGATACCGTCCATGAGATGGCAAAGGACGAAGCCCGTCACGGCCGCGGCTTCGAGGGCCTGCTGAAGCGCTACTTTAACACCGAAGTCTGATAAGGGTTCCCCGGTTATCTATGTTGCCCGCTGCAAGGACATTCCGCCTTGCAGCGGGCTTTTTTGGAGTTTCAGACTTTAAAAAGCGGCTATAAATATAATCCTTGATGTGGGCGGACTATTTGACTGTTAAAACAATATATGGTAGAATCATACCGTAAAAACAAAACTCTTTGATAGAAGAGTAAAGGCATGAGTGCGGTCAGAAAAAGAGGCGGCAAGCATTCATATTACATAGACCTTGGTGTGATCGACAAAGAGAGCATCCAAAAGGAAAAAGGTGGCCTTGCAGCTAAAAAATATATGGGAGAAATCAATGTGTTTGAGTTCTGTTTGACTAAGATTGGTCGCGCTGTTTTTGGCGTGGTTCTTGCCGCAGTTGTTGCTGCTGGCGTTGTTGGCAACGTTAATGACGCGACGAAGCTCGACAAGAAAGAACCGGTCATTTCTAATCCCATTGCGAATGTTAACGATATGGCGGCCGACATTTTGACCGGAAAGACTTTATATGTTGCAGGCGACAGCATCGCTTATGGTACCGGCAGCGAAGGTGGATTTGGAAAAGCAGTAGCGCGAAAGTATGGGATGACCTTTATAAATGAAGCTGCGGACGGCGCAACGCTGGCACCGAACATTGCAGACAATGTGAATGGCGGCACCAGAGCCTGCATCTGCACAATCGTGACAAGCTCCGATGAGCTGGAAAAGGCAGATTACATCCTGCTGGAGGGCGGCATCAATGATGCGTGGAACAAAGCCGCAGTCGGCACATTGACCGATGGATTTGATGCCGTTTACGATGAAACGACCATGACCGGTGCGCTGGAAAAGACGCTGGAATATCTGGCAGAGAATCACAGCGAGAAGCGTGTGGCTTATGTATTCCCGCATGGCGGGCTGTTTGCTGACAGAGATAACTGGTACAAGACCTATAAACCTGCCATCCTTGCAGTACTGCAAAAGTGGGACGTGCCCTACATTGATATTGAGGAAAACGCCCCTCCCATGGGTCCGCACGGCATCAGCGGGCTGAGTGACAAATACACCAGTGACGGTATACACCCCAACGCGGCGGGCTATGAGCATTTTTACATGGAACCCATCGCAGCATTGTTGATGAACTTATAATATATCCCCCTGTTGGCTCTGCATTGCTGTGGCACTGTATAGCTGGCAGGGTTATTTTTATCGAAGGTGTAAGGGAGAAAATACATCGCCCTATGCAAAAAAGGCAGCTGCGCAGAAATTTACGCAGCTGCCTTTTGCATTTTCGGCCTTACTGGATACCGGTAACAGGGTAGTCCTGTGCCTCTACAGCCTTCTTCAGCACTTCATCGTCCACTTCTGCGTTCAGGGTAACGATGGCAGTACCGGCTTCGTGGCTGACAACAGCCACGTCTACCTGCGGCAGAGCTTCCAGCGCCTTCTTGACGCGGGCTTCACAGTGAGGGCACATCATGCCTTCTACGGTCAAGGTCTTTTTCATAGCGGTTTCCTCCTTAATTGTATCTTCCTCCGCTGCGGGCTGCACAAGGGCAGCGGGCAGGGTAGGGACGTGTTTGGGCGGGTGGTCACGCTTTGCGCTGTGCAGGTCGAACAGGTTCAGCCGCAAGGCGTTGCTCACCACGCAGAAGCTGGAAAGGCTCATGGCAGCTGCGCCGAACATGGGGTTCAGCGTCAGCCCCAAGGGAATGAACACACCGGCTGCCAGCGGGATGCCGATGATGTTATAGATGAACGCCCAGAACAGGTTTTCGTGGATGTTGCGCAGGGAAGCGCGGCTCAGCCGGATGGCGGCGGGCACGTCCGACAGCTTGGAGTTCATCAGCACTACGTCCGCAGCGTCAATGGCCACATCCGTGCCTGCGCCGATGGCAATGCCGGTGTCAGCGCGGGTCAGGGCAGGGGCATCGTTGATGCCGTCGCCCACCATAGCCACCTTGCCGTACCTTTGCAGCTGCCGGATAACGGCCTCCTTGCCCTCGGGCAGCACCCCGGCGATCACCTCGTCCACCCCGGCCTGTCGGCCAATGGCTTCGGCGGTGCGCTGGTTGTCGCCGGTCAGCATCACCACACGGATGCCCATATTCCGCAGCTCCCGGATGGCCTGCGGGCTGTCCTCCTTGATGGTATCTGCCACTGCGATAACGCCCAGCAAACGATCTGCGCCGCCAAAGAACAGGGGCGTCTTACCCTGTGCAGCCAGCGCGGCGGCTTCGGTTTGCAGCGCAGCGGGGATGACGACCTTTGCGCCGATAAAGGCCGCATTGCCGCCAAAGATCTCTTTGCCTTCCAGCTTGGCGGTAAGGCCGTTGCCCGGCAGGGCAGTAAAATCGGTAACAGAGGGCAGCTCCAGCTGCTTTTCCTCTGCATAGGCCAGCACTGCCCGCGCCAACGGGTGCTCACTGCGACCCTCCAGCGCGGCAGCCAGCGTGAGCAGTTCGGTCTCGGTCACGTCCGCAGCGGGCAGAAGGTCGGTGACGGTAGGTTCGCCGCAGGTGATAGTGCCGGTCTTGTCCAGCGCTACGATACGGGTACGGCCAGCTTCTTCCAGCGCCGCAGCGGTCTTGAACAGGATGCCGTTCTTCGCACCAAGGCCGTTGCCCACCATAATAGCTACCGGCGTTGCCAGACCCAGCGCACAGGGGCAGCTGATGACCAGCACCGAGATGCCCCGCGCCAGAGCGTAGCCCACATCCCGCCCCAGCAGCAGCCAGACAAGGGTAGTGACCACTGCAATGCTGATGACCGCAGGCACGAAAAAGCCGGATACGGTATCTGCGATCTTTGCAATGGGGGCCTTGGTGGCAGCAGCATCGCTGACCATGCGGATGATCTGCGCCAACGTGGTGTCCTCGCCCACGCGGGTGGCGCGGCACTGCAAATAGCCGGACTGGTTGGTGGTGGCGGCGCTTACCTTATCGCCCACGGCCTTGTCCACCGGGATGCTTTCGCCGGTCAGGGCGCTCTCGTTCACGGCGCTGCTGCCCTCCAGCACAATGCCGTCCACCGGGATGTTCTCGCCCGGGCGCACCACAAAGATGTCCTCTTTCTGCACCTGCTCAATGGGCACTGTCACCTCGGTGCCGTCCCGCAGCAGGGTAGCGGTCTTGGGGGCAAGCTTCATCAGGCTCTTGAGCGCATCGGTGGTCTTACCCTTGGAGCGCGCTTCCAGCATCTTGCCTACGGTGATAAGGGTCAAAATCATGGCGGCAGACTCAAAATAGAACTCCATCATGTAGTGCATGACCAGTTCCTCGTTGCCGTGCAGCTGCGCATCGGTCATGGCAAACAGGGCGTAGGTGCTCCACACAAAGCTTGCCATCGAGCCCATGGCCACCAGCGTATCCATGTTAGGGGAGCGGTGCACCAACCCCTTGAAGCCATTGATGAAAAACTTCTGGTTGATCACCATCACGATGCCCGCCAGCAGCAGCTGTACTAGCCCCATGGCAATGTGATTGCCGTCAAACCAGCGGGGCAGCGGCCAGCCCCACATCATGTGCCCCATGGAAAAGTACATCAGCACCAGCAAAAAGCCCAGCGAGGCTATAAGCCGCCGTTTCAGCTTGGGCGTTTCGTGGTCTGCCAGTGCGTCCAGCTCTGCGCTGGTACTGGCAGCGGCAGCAGCGGCCTTTTTGGGGCTTGCACCGTAACCGGCCTGCTCTACGGCACGGATAATGGCGGAATCTTCTGCTGTGCCTTCCACGCCCATGGAGTTTGTCAGCAGGCTTACCGAACAGCCGGTGACGCCTGGCACACTCTTTACGGCCTTTTCTACCCGGGCAGAGCAGGCCGCGCAGCTCATGCCGGTAACGTTGAATTGTTCCATTGCTTTTTCTCCTTGTGGTCAGTCTGCCCGGCGGGCGGTCATTTCATCAACTTGGGCAGCAGCCGGAGCAGCTCCTCCAGCTTTTCATCGCTGCCGGCACGCAGGTCATCCGCTACGCAGCTGCCGATGTGCTGCGCCAGCAATTCCCGGGAAAAGCTGTTCAGCGCCGCATTGGCTGCGGCTACCTGTACCAGAATGTCCACACAGTAGGCGTCCTTTTCCAGCATCCCGCGGATGCCCCGCACCTGCCCTTCAATGCGGTTCAGCCGGTTGAGCAGGGCTTTGTATTCCTCTTGGCTGCGCTCCTTGTGGCGGCAGCAGCAGGGGACAGCAGCATCTGCCGCAGTGTCCGCCTTTGGCGCATCATTACAGCAGCAACATTGCTTTTTGCTCTCTTCCATACGGGAAACACTCCTTTCATAAACCCCCATGGGGTATATTTTCTTGCAACAGCAGTATAGCACATAATATCCGACAATTCAAGTAGGAAATCAAGAATAAATGGTGCTGCAAACAAAAAATGGTTCAGAAACGCTGCAGGCGTTTCTGAACCATAAATTAAAAGATGAAATTCCGCTGAACATAAGAAAACGAGGGAAGCCCGCAGGCTTTCCCTCGTTGTAAGCTCTTACTTTACTTCCAGAATGCGCGGTGCAAACAGGCTCCACATCTTGCCCCACCAGTACCAGTCGTGGGAGACGTCACCGCCCCAGATCTCCAGATGTGCGGGCATACCCTGATCCTTCAGCAGATCAGCCAATGCCTGTGTGTCATCCAGTGCATCGCCCTCGTAGGCACCCTGACCGGCGCAGAGGATCAGGCTGTTCTCCTCCGCCTTGGTCAATGCCAGCTTGTTGGCAATGCCGTTCTCCTGCAGATAGGCAAGGGGAGAGCAGCGCAGCACCATGTCGTCGCTGTCGGTGCCCCAGAAGCGGGTCAGGTCGTAGATGCCGCCCATGCCCACAGCACCTGCAAACAGGGTGGGACGGCGCAGACGGCAGTGGACGGCGTGGTAAGCGCCCAGATCCACACCGGCAGTCCAGATCCGAGTACCCTTTTTGGCGTTGTTCAGGGTCAGAATGCGGGGAGCCAGCTCAGCGGTCAGGTAGACGAAATACTTCTCCTGCAGCTCGGCACGGCGGCGCTGGGACAGATCACCGTTCAAAAGGCCCTCGCCGTCCACGGCATCCGCGCAGAACAGCTGCACCTTGCCCTCGTTCAGCAGCTGGGCAATGGCATCGGGCATCCCATTATTCTCCCAGTCGTAAAAACGGCCGCCGCGGGCGGGCAGTGCCAGCACCGGCACACCGGCATGGCCGTACACCTTAAACTCCATCTCACGGCCCAGAACCGTGCTCCACTCTTTGTAATAGGTACCCTGGATCATAAATCAAGCACTCCTTATTTTATCATTCACCGGCCCGGGCACAGTCGCTGCGCACCGGTGCCGGATTTGGAAGCTATAATCAGACAAACTGGTTGCGCTGCGGGTCGTAATCGTAGCCCACAGCGTGCAGCTTTGCGCACAGACCGGCCTTGTCGGCCTCCAGATCTTCGCACAGTGCATCGAGATCCTTATACTGATCCCGCAGTTTCAGGTTCACCACGCTCAGCAGCATGATGGGATCAACAGGCAAAGACATTTTATTCCTCTCCTTGCGGCAAATAAAAAAGCCGGCCACTCGACAAAGTGACCGGCCACATACACCAAATTAGACAGCGCGGGTAACTTTGCCAGCGCGCAGGCAACGGGAGCATGCGTAGACATACTTGGGAGAGCCCTCCACGACCGCCTTGACACGACGGACATTCGGCTTCCAGGTACGGTTGGAACGGCGATGAGAGTGAGAAACCTTAATACCAAAGGTAACACCCTTGCCGCAGCATTCACACTTAGCCATGGTAATTGCACCTCCTACAGTGAAGTATGGAATCAAAATAATCAGCTTGACTATTTTACCAGAGATACAAAGAAAAAGCAAGTCTTTTTTTAAATTTCTTGCAGCTTTTTGCATTCCCGGTTCTGTAGGGCTTGTGCAGGGCACAAAAAAATAGTATTATAAAGGAAGAAATTTGTTTTGACAGGAGATTTACATGACCGCACAGGCAACCTATTATATCATCCGCGCACTGGTGGCGCTGGTGGCCATCCCGTTCCATGAGGCTGGCCATGCGCTGGCAGCATGGCTGCTGGGCGATGCCACCGCCAAACGCGAGGGGCGTCTTTCGCTGAACCCCTTTGCCCACTTTGACCTGCTGGGTACACTGTGCATGGTGTTTGCAGGTGTGGGCTGGGCAAAGCCTGTATCCACCAACCCCCGCAACTTCAAAAACCCCAAGTGGGGCATGGCGCTTACCGCATTGGCAGGCCCTGTGGCAAACCTTGTGCTGGCTTACCTTGGTATGGTGGCATGGAAGGTGATGTACTACTGGGCACCGGTCAATAACGCCACCATTTACATTGCCATATTCCTGCGCTATCTGGTGCTGATGAACGTGAGCCTTGCGGTGTTCAACCTGATCCCGGTGCCGCCGCTGGACGGCAGTCGCATTCTGCTGGTGGTACTGCCGCAGCGCATCTACTTTGGCCTGATGCGGTACGAAAAATATATTATGATCGTCATGCTGGCAGCGGTGTGGGGCGGCTTTCTGGATGTGCCGCTGTACTACCTGAATAACATGGTGTGGTCGCTTTTGGGCGCAGGCACCGGGTATATTGATAAGATCGCCTACGCCGTTTATGCAAGCAGCCTTGGGGCGGTGATCTGAGTGGCAGAGGAATTGACCTTCCATCTGGAAGATTTTGACGGCCCGCTGGAATTATTGCTGGCGCTGGTGGCCAAACATAAAATGGACTTGCATAATATCCCTATTTTGCAGCTCATCGACCAGTACACCCGCACCGTGGAGCAGGCCGACCCCGACCCCGAGACTGCCAGCGCCTTCATTGAGATGGCGGCGCATCTGGTGGAGATGAAAAGCTTTCTGCTGCTTCCCCGCAGCGAAGAGGGCGAGCGCATGAAGCAGGAACTCACCGGTCAGCTGATCGAGTACGACCAGTGCCGCCGCATGGCGGCTTTGCTGCGCGCAAAAGGAGAAGCCGCCCCGGTGTTCGTGCGCCGTCCTATGGAGATGGAGCTTGACAACACCTACGCGCTGCACCATGCCCCGCAGATCTTGGCGGACTACTGGCAGGCGCTGGCGGGACGCACCAAGACCCGCCGTGTGCCCACCCAGCAGCAGTTTGAGCCGCTGGTCACCGCGCCTATGGTGTCGGTCACCAGCCGGGTGGTGTATATTCTGCGCCGGATGCTGGGCGGCACAGTGGCAAAAATGGAGCAGTTGTTTTCCCGCAGCCAGAGCCGCAGCACCAACGTAGCTACCTTTCTGGCGCTGCTGGAACTGGTGCGCGGCGGACGCATCGCGCTGGACGACAGGGGAGAGTTGACCATGCGCCGCACCCGCCCGGAACGCAATAAGGAGAACCCATGAACCAGAAACAAACCCTTGCCGCCGTGGAGGCTATGCTTTTTGCCTGCGGCGACCCCATAGCTGCCGATAAGCTGGCACAGGCGGTGCAGCTGCCGCAGTCTACCGTAGAGACCGCGCTGGAAGCCCTGCACACCCGCTACCAGCGGGAGGACAGCGGTCTGTGCCTACTGCATCTCAATACCCGGTGGCAACTTGCCACTAAGACCCAGTGGGCGGACTGTGTGCGCCGCGTGCTGGACAGCCGCCGCGCTGTGCCGCTTGGCCCTGCGGCCATGGAGACCTTGACCGTCATCGCCTACAATCAGCCGGTGTCCCGCGCCTTTATCGAGCAGGTGCGCGGCGTGGACTCCTCCTCCAGCGTGTCCGGCCTGCTGGAAAAAGGCCTGATCGAGGAAGCCGGTCGTCTGGACCTGCCGGGTCGTCCGGTCAGCTTCCGCACCACCGATACATTTTTGCGTGTGTTCGGTCTGTCCAGTCTGGCAGACCTGCCGCCGGTGCACAGCGATGCACCGGCAGATGATCCGACCGAAAGTGAGGGCTGACCCATGGGCATGGTTCTTTCCGCAGTTGGCGCTTGTCTGCTGTTCATCCTCAAGGTGGTGGGCATCCTGCTGCTGATCATTCTGGTGCTGGCGGCGCTGTTGCTGCTGTGCCCCTTCTGTGCGGATGTCTGCTGGCAAAACGATACGCTTACCGTAAAAGCCGGGGCACTGGGCATTACCTTCCCGGTGTTCCAATACCCAAAGCCGGAACCGCCCGCCCAGCCGGAGGAGCCCAAGGGCTTTACAGGCAGACTAAAAGCAAAATTCCGCGCATGGCGTGCGGAGCGCAAGCGCAAAAAAGCTGAAAAAAAGGCTGTGCAGCCCGCAAAGCCTAAAGCCGAAAAGCCGCCCCGCCAAAAGGCAAAGCTCACGCTGGATGTGATCTGCACCATGCTGCGGGGCGTGGGTACGCTGCTGCGGGCGGTGCTTGGCGCCATCCGCTTTACAAAGATCTCGGTCTGCCTTGGCGTGCGCGGGGACGACCCCGCCGCAGCTGCCCGCAATTACGGCAAGCTGCAGGCGTGGCTTTACCCGACCCTTGGCGTGCTGGACCACTTTTTCTTTCTGGAATTTGACCAGCTGCGTGTTCTGCCGGACTTTGGCAGCGCCCAGCCCACCGTGCAGGACAAGGTGTCCTTCCGTGTCAGCGCACAGGCGCTGTTCATCGTCATTGCCGCCGTGCGGGTGCTGTACGAGTTCTGGCGCAAAAAAGTATTGGACATTTTTATTTGAAGATGATACACTAAATCTGTATCAGAATGCTTTCCGGCGGGCGAACGTCTGCACGGATGAATAAAGGAGAGTTGTTTTATGGCAGAGCATCCTATTCAGGGTCTGATGAACGTTACAATGGAAAAGATCCACCAGATGGTGGACTCCAACACCATTATCGGCAAGCCCATCACCACCGAGGACGGCATCACCATTCTGCCGGTGTCCAAGGTGAGCTTCGGCTTCGCTTCCGGCGGTACCGATTTTAACGGCAAGAACGCTGCCAACAAGGATCTGTTCGGCGGCGGCTCCGGTGCCGGTGTCAACATCCAGCCGGTGGCATTTCTGGTCATCAAGGATGGCTGTGTGCGCACCATCCAGCTGTCGGATAGCTCCAACAGCATCGACCGTGCTCTGACCATGCTGCCCGAGCTGGTGGAAAAGCTCACCGCTCTTGTCAAAAAGGACGGCAAGACCCCCGCAGAGGAGCCCAAGGCAGAGTAACCCTTTATAGCAACCTAACCGCAGCCGCAGGCCTTTTTGGCCTGCGGTTTATATAGCCGCGCACCGGTGCCCCGCAAAGCAGGGAAGCGGTGCGCGTTTTGAGCGCCGTGAGGCGCACAAGGAGTAATATTATGGCAGAAGAACGTATTCAGAAGATCATGGCTGAGCAGGGTCTGTGCTCCCGCCGCGCCGCCGAGCAGATCATTGCCGAGGGCCGCGTCAAGGTGAACGGCCACCCGGTAAAGGTGGGCGACAAGATGGACCCCAACCGTGACGTGCTCCATGTGGATGACGAACGCATCTACATCCAGAAGAACCAGCAACTGTATTATCTGGCACTGTACAAGCCCCGTGGCTATGTGACCACCGCCAGCGATGAACTTGGCCGCAAGACCGTGATGGATCTGGTCAGCGACATCCCCGCCCGCCTGTACCCGGTGGGGCGTCTGGATAAGGACAGCGAGGGTCTGCTGCTGATGACCAACGACGGTGCCTTTGCGCAGGCCGTTACCCATCCATCCGGCGGCATCTCCAAGCTGTACCGCGTTACCGTGCAGCCCCGCGCCGATGAAGCCACCATCCTCAAGCTGAGCAGCGGCGTCGTGCTGGATGACGGCACCAAGACCATGCCCTGTGCTATCAACGTGGTCACCGATGAGCCCGGCCGCACCGTGATGGAAATGACCCTGAAAGAGGGCAAGAACCGCGAGATTCGCCGGATGTGCGAGAGCGTGGGTCTTGAGGTGGTGCGCCTGAAGCGCAACGCAGAAGGCGTGGTCAAGCTGGGCATGCTCAAGCCCGGCACCTACCGCGAACTGACTAAGGCCGAGGTGAACGGTCTGCGCGCCGCAGCGGTCAAGGGTCGTGCACAGACCCGCTCTGCTGCCCAGCAGTCCAAGGCTGCCGAGCGCCGTCCCCGCGGCCCTGTGGGCAAAAACGCACCCCGGAAGCAGAAGTAAGGAGTTATCGGATCATGGAACGAGAAACTCTGAAGTCCCGTCTGGGCTTTATTCTGCTTTCCGCAGGCTGTGCCATCGGCATCGGCAACGTATGGAAGTTTCCGTATATTGCCGGGCAGGGCGGCGGCGGTGCTTTTGTACTGTTTTACCTGATCTTTCTGGTCATTCTGGGTCTGCCCATCATGACCATGGAGTTTGCCGTGGGACGCGCCTCCCGCAAAAGCCCGGTGCGGGCGTATCAGGCGCTGGAAAAGCCGGGGCAGAAGTGGCATATCCACGGCTATTTCACCCTTATCGGCTGCTACCTGCTGATGATGTTCTACACCACCGTGGCAGGCTGGATGCTGCACTATTTCTATATGACTGCCGCCGGAAAACTGGCAGGGCTGAACGCCGAGCAGGTGGCCGGTAAGTTTACCGAAATGCTGGCCAGCCCCGCCACCATGACCTTCTGGATGGTATTCGTGGTCGTGGTAAGTATTCTGGTGTGCGCCAAGGGTCTGCAAAGCGGTCTGGAGCGTGTGACCAAGGGCATGATGATTGCCCTGCTCCTCATTATGGTGGTGCTGGCTGTCAACAGCCTGTTCATGCCCGGGGCAAAGGAGGGCCTTTCCTTCTTCCTTGTGCCGGACTTTGCCCGGATGCAGGAGGTGGGCGTGGTCAACACGCTGGTCTCCGCTATGAATCAGGCCTTCTTCACTCTGAGCCTTGGCATCGGTGCTATGTCTATTTTTGGCAGCTATATCGGCAAGGAACACTCCCTGCTGGGCGAGTCTGTCCGCATCGTGGTGCTGGATACCTTCGTAGCCATCACCGCCGGTCTGATCATTTTCCCGGCCTGCTTTACCTACCATGTAGACCAGACCAGCGGCCCCAGCCTGATCTTTATCACCCTGCCCAATATCTTTGCCAATATGTCCATGGGTCGGCTGTGGGGCAGCCTGTTCTTTTTGTTCATGGCCTTTGCAGCCATGTCCACCGTGCTGGCAGTGTTTGAAAATATCATCTGCTGCGGCATGGAGCTGACCGGATGCAGCCGCAAAAAGTCCAGTCTGGTGAACCTCGTGCTCATCATCCTGCTGTCCATGCCCTGCGTGCTGGGCTATAACCTGTGGACATGGGATGGCTTTGCGGTATTTGGCGGCGCTGTGCTGGATGTAGAGGATTTTCTGGTCAGCAACCTGTTCCTGCCGCTGGGCAGCCTGGTGTATCTGCTGTTCTGCGTTACCCGCTACGGCTGGGGCTGGCAGAACTACAAAAAAGAGGTCAATACCGGCAAGGGCCTTAAGGTGCAGGACTGGATGCGCGGCTACCTGACCTATGTGCTGCCGCTCATCGTGGTGTTCATCTTTGCGTTTGGCCTTTACGACAAATTTCTTGCGTAATTTTTTAACAAGTGCGTTCCGCCTTTGATTGACGAACGGGCGGCACAAGTGTAATATAAAAGCATATACAGTGTTTCTCCCGGCGGGGAACACTGCTATATGCTTTTTTGTATTCAAAAGGAGGAAACAGCCCATGCACATTCTTATCTGTGACGACGATGCGGCGTTCGCTGCACAGATGGACGAGTACATCTCGGAATGGTTCCGCGCCCGGGAAATTCAGGTGCAGAGCACTGTCTGCACCAGCGGCGAGCAGCTGCTGGCCACCCCAGAGCTGGGGCACTACCAGCTGGCGTTTTTGGACGTAGACTTGAAAACCACCGACGGCATTGCACTGGGGCGCCAATTGCGGCAGGTCGCCCCGGATATCGTGCTGGTGTACATCTCGGCGTATCTGGAGTTTGCCCCGCAGGGCTACACGGTCAATGCCTACCGCTATCTGCTCAAGCGCGATATTGCCGCCCAACTGCCCAGCTGTCTGGAGGATATCTTTGCCGGCATGACCGACCCTAAAAAGACGCTGGAGGTGCGCCACAACCGTACCACCAGCGAGATACCTCTCGACCAGATCTATTATCTGGAAAGTGATCTGCGGCAGATCAACGTCTACGGCGATATCCCGCACCAGCCCATCTGCACCTTTTACGGCAAAATCGCAGATCTGCCCGCCATGCTGTACGAAAACGGTTTTTTGCAGGTGGGGCGCAGTGATGTGGTCAATCTGCAATATGTGCGCTCCATCCGCAACTATAAGGTAGAACTGCGCAGTGGGGTAGAACTGAACGCAAGCCGACAGGATTTTCCGGCTATCCGCAGCGCGTGGCTGGAATGGAAGGGGCAGTTCGGCGATGAATGAAGAATTCTGGCGCTGGTATATGTACGGTCACTGGATCTGCATTGCCCAATGGGTCGGCTTTATCATGGTGGAATATGCTTACCTTGGCAAAGGAAAGATAAAGCACCCGCTGGTGTGGTCCTGCATTATAACCATGCTTACGATGACCCTCTCGGTCGTGTACAACTTTGGCTTTTTTACGCCGAGGGCAGTGGTTTGCACGATCCTTTTTCTGTTCATCACCGTCATGCTATTTGGTGGCACACCGGGTCAGAAGTTTACTGCTTGCCTGATCAACGGTACCATGTGCCTGTTGGTCGAAAACAGTATGCGGTATGTCATATCGTGGATCCTGAAGTGTGAACTGCAGCAGGTCATCCAACGCGCAGACTGTCTGATCATCATAGCGGTGGCAAATATGGTGGTGGGCGCAGCTGTGGCCTTTTTGGTAGGCAAGTGGCGCAGGCGCAATGCGCTGGAGCCCTTGCAGGCGCTGACCATGAGCTTTTTCCCGGGTGTGGTCGTGGTGCTGAACATCCTGCTCATGCTCACAGATAACAACAAAAGGGCCACCATGGCCACAATGGGGATGACAGTGGGGCTTACGGTGGCTGTCATGGTGCATCTGTGCATCGTGGCAATGTTCAATGATCAGGTCATGCAGCGTCGCAGCCTGTATTTTCAGGCCGAGCTGGAACAGCAGCGGGCCTCGGCTCTGCTGGATTCCTACACCGCCCAGCGCCGTCTGACCCATGAGTTCACCAACCATATCAGTGCGCTGCGTGCCTTGCTGGCACAGGGAGATGTGGCTGGTGCACAGAACTATATTGCCGGTGTAGATAAGGCTGTGGCGGCCAGCACCACCATTATGGATACCCACAACCCGCTGCTGGATTCCATCCTGACCCGCAAATACGAGGAGGCTACCCGGCAGGGCGTAAGCGTGTATTTTGACCTTTGTGATTTGCGGAATTTTCCCTTAAGCGGGGTGGATATGGTCACCGTGCTGGCAAATCTGCTGGATAACGCCATCTGTGCCGCAGCGCAGGCGTACCCGCCGGAGGTCTATGTGCGGGTGCGCAAAACGGGGGAGGAATACCTTCTCTCGGTGCGCAACCGGGTGCAGCGGGACGTGGAGCTGCCGCCGGATGGGCAGCTGCCCCGCACCACCCGCAAGGAGCCCGGCCACGGTATGGGGCTTTCCAACGTGCGGGATGTTCTGCTGCGCCATGGTGCGGAGTATACCCTGAGCTGCCGGGACAATTGGTTCCGCTTTACCTGTGCGGTGCCCACCGACAATTCATGACATCTGCACCGTCAGAATATGACAGTTTGTGTGCAACACAAGCGTAACTCTGCTATACTAAAACAGGTAAAGGAAGCCTTCCGTGCGGACATTGTCACGTTGCGGTGAGAAGGGTAACACCCTTCTTTTTAAGAGCTTTGTTGCTGGATGGAAAAACAGTCTGCGGTGCGTGTAAGCAGGCTGTCTACCTTTGCTTTTTGGGTTGCGCAGAGATGCGCAGACCTCTGCTGACGGAACTTTCTGCGGCGGGCCTTTTGGGGGTTGCAGTCGATAAAGTTACTCGATGCGTCGCAATTCCGGCTCTGCTTGCTGTATGGGAATGGCGTAGGCAGGTCGGGGTATCGTGCGCTGCAGAGTGCTCCGTCAGTTTTTTGTACAAAAAAGGACTGCTCTACATGGGTTTTGCCCAGTATAGCAGTCCTTTTTATATTTGAATCGTGAAAATGGAATATCGGAACGCCCATGGGCGTTTCGATATTCAAAATTTAAAAACTTATTCCGGTTTTACCTGCAATTCCTGCTCGCAGTAGATGCAGCGGTACTTGCCGTTGGAGCTCAGCTCAAAGATCTGGTCGCACTCCTCTTCAATGCTGGAGATGCAGCGGGGATTCTTGCATCGCACAATGTTCACCAGACGCTTGGGGGGCTTGGGCTGCTCCTTGCGGACAGCCTTGCCGTTTTCAATAATGGTCACGCTGATGTTCGGGTCCAGATAAGCCAGCACATCCAGGTTCAGCCAGGAGGCATCGCCCTCTACCTTGATGATGTCCTTGCGGCCGCTGGCCGTTTTTTTGCTGCGGGCGTTCTGGATCAGCGCCACGCTGGCAGTACGGTTGCCCGCAATGCCCAGCAGATCCATCAGACCAACGGCAGTGCCTGCCTTGATGTGGTCGATGACAATACCGTTCTGAATCTCGTCAATATTCAACATATCAGTTCTCCTCCTTCGGTGCTTTGGGGTCTGCAAGCCCCAGCAGGGTCATGATCAGTGCCATGCGGACGTAAACGCCGTTCTGCACCTGTTCAAAATAAGCGGCGCGCGGGTCGTCGTCCACGTCCAGTGCAATCTCGTTCACACGGGGCAGGGGGTGCAGCACCGCCATGGTGGGCTTGGCCTGCGCCATCTTTTCGCGGGTCAGCACATAGCTGTTTTTCAGGCGGATATAGTCCTCCTCGTTGAAGAAGCGCTCTTTCTGCACGCGGGTCATATACAGGATATCCAGCTCCGGCATGGATTCCTCCAGACTGCGGGTCTCCTTGTAGGGGATGCCGTTGGCCTCCAGTACGTCGTTGATGATATAATCCGGCACCCGCAGTTCCTCCGGGCTGATCAGCACAAAGCGGACGTTCTTGCAGCGTGCCATGGTCTTGAGCAGGGAGTGGACGGTGCGGCCGAACTTCAGATCACCGCACAGGCCAATGGTCAGATCGTCCAGCCTGCCCATGCGGCGGCGGATGGTCATCAGGTCGGTCAGGGTCTGGGTAGGGTGCTGGTGGCCGCCGTCACCGGCGTTGATCACCGGAATGCGGGAGTAGCGGGAGGCACGCAGCGGTGCGCCCTCCTTGGGGTGGCGCATGGCAACGATATCGGCATAGCAGGACACCACCCGGATGGTGTCAGCTACGCTCTCGCCCTTGGTGGCGCTGGACACGTTCTCGCTGGGGAAGCCCAGCACATGACCGCCTAAGTTCAGCATAGCCGCTTCAAAGGACAGGCGGGTGCGGGTGGAAGGCTCGTAGAACAAGGTAGCCAGCTTTTTGTGGTTGGCAACCTCCTGATAGGCAGCAGGGTCGGCGCAGATACGGTCGGCAAGATCAAGCAGCTGTGTGATCTCCTGCTGGGTAAGATCCAAAGGGTCGATCAGATGACGCATAGATAGGATACCTCCGTTTAAAGCAGTTTGCGTAAAATGGAAAAATCAAAAAAGTTCGTGTAGTAGCTCAGCGAGCGCATCACCGGCCTGCACAAACGATTGAAACACACTTCGTCCAGCAGCAGCATGGCCTCGCCCGGGGCAAGCCGCATGGCTGCACGGATGGAATCATCGCCGCAGCTGGCCTTCAGGTGCGCCACGTTGGAAGAGATCTGCTGGTGACACTCCTGCTCCAAAATTTCAAAGATGTCGCCGGTCAGGTCGATACGGGTGTAGTCCCGGTTGCCGAACAGGCTGCGGGGCAGGTAGTCGATGGAGTAGATCACCGGGGTGGTGTCGGCAAGGATGCGCTTTTTGATGCAGATCACCTCTTCACCAACTTCCAGCGCCAGCGCATGCGCCATCTCCTCGCCTGCACGAAGAAGCATCACCTGAATGCCGTCGGCATGGGGGTAGCTGCCAAAGCTGCGGATCAGCGGGTAGTACTCCAGCTTCTGGTCCAGGCGGCTGCGCAGCCCCAGCACAGCGCGGTTCACTACCGTGCCAATGCCGCGCACTCGTTCCACATAACCGGCGCGCTCCATCTCGCTCAGCGCGTCACGGATCACGGTGCGGCTTACCCCCAGCTCGGTGGCAAGGTCTACCTCGGCGGGCAGACGGTCGGCTTGGGCATAGCGCCCGTTGGACAGCTCCTCCAGCAGGCTTGCAACAACACGGTCGCTGATCACAGCGCCGCCCAGACGGCTGGACGATGCCAGTGCGGGATCTTTCATGGATGGTTCCTCCGTTTCCGGGCGGCAAGCCGCCCCGAACTTCATACAAACGGGCAGGGAGGATCCCTCCACAGCCCCTTCTCTCCTATTATAGCATAATTTGACATTTAGAAAAGCGTCATTTATACTGGAATCTGCTGAAAAGTACGATTTTATTTTGGAGGGCATAGTATAGATGGACTATTTTCTGCAAAAAGTATGCGGCAAGCCCGCCCGGCAGGCTGTCACACTGCGGCGCTGCACTCCTGTCGAAGCACCGGCGGTGTTCGCGCTGCAAAACGAAGTGCGCGCCGCCATGCCGCACCCGGAGCAGTTCGTGCCGGACACACTGGAAAACATTACCGGCTATCTGCGCACCGGGATATGTATCGGTGCGTGGCAGCAGGGGCGGCTGGGCGCGTACCTCATCCTGCGCCTGTGCGGGCAGAGCAGCGAAAACTATGCCGCCTTTCTGGGCGTGCCGCAAAGTCAGTGGCAACATTGGGCCAACGCAGACAGCGCGGTGGTACACCCTGATTGGCGGGGCAACGGCTTGCAGCGCGCTATGCTGGAGGCAGCCCTGCCGCTGCTGCCCCCGCAGATCACCCATCTGGGGGCCACCGTCAGCCCGGATAACAGTTACAGCCTGCGTAACGCACAGGCTTCCGGCTTTGTCATCCGCTGCCGCCGGGAGATGTACGGCGGCTACGACCGTTATCTGCTGGAAAAGCAGCTGTAACTCCCGGCAGTTTTTATGTACAACTTTTTCGAAATGTGTTATACTATACGGTATGAATAACAGCGAAGGAAACAGGTGAAACCATGGCAGCATCTCTCGGGCAGGAATTCTGCACCCTGCGTGATACTTACATTGAAAAGCAATTCGGCCGCCTGAACGATATGCAGCGGCAGGCTGTGTTTACCACGGATGGCCCGCTGCTCATCCTTGCCGGTGCCGGCAGCGGCAAGACCACCGTGCTGGTCAACCGCATCGCAAACCTTATCCGGTTCGGCTCGGCGCACGGCTCCAAGGAAACGCCTCGCCCGGTGACCGAGGAGGACGTTAAAGCTCTGCGCACCGCCATCATGACCGGTACCGATGCCCCCAGCTGGCTGGACGGGATGCTGCGCCGCAACGCGGTGCGCAGCTGGAACGTGATGGCCATTACCTTTACCAACAAGGCAGCAGGGGAGCTGAAAGAGCGCCTGCGCCGGATGCTGGGCGGTGAGGAAGGGGACGAGGTGTTTGCCTCCACCTTCCACTCGGCCTGTGTGCGCATCCTGCGCCGCTGGGCGGAGGAAATCGGCTACCCCCGCAGCTTTACCATCTATGATACAGACGATGCCCAGCGTGTGATGAAAACGGTGTATAAAGAGCTGAGCATCGATGATAAATTTCTGCCCATCAAAGCCGCCATCAATCAGATGAGCCGCTGGAAGGATCAGCTTGTCAGCCCGGAGCAGGCCCTTGCAGACCACGCCAGAGACGTGAAGAGCACCCAGACCGCCCGCATCTACGCAGCTTACGAGAAAAAGCTGAAAGAGGCCGGTGCGTTCGATTTTGACGACCTCATCTACCAGACGGTACAGCTGCTGGCCGACCACCCGGACGTGCGGGAATTCTACCAGAACAAGTACCGCTACCTGCTGGTGGACGAGTATCAGGACACCAGCGTGGCACAGTTCCGTCTGGTCAGCCTGCTCACCGGGCCGGAGCGCAACATCTGCGTGGTGGGCGATGACGACCAGAGTATCTACCGTTTCCGCGGCGCTACCATTGAGAACATTCTCAATTTTGAAAAGCTCTATCCCGGTACCAAGACCATCCGTCTGGAGCAGAACTACCGCTCCACCTCCAATATCCTCAACGCAGCCAACTGCGTCATCCAGCATAATACCGAGCGCAAGGGCAAGACCTTGTGGACGGACAACGGCGAGGGCGATAAGGTACAGGTGTATACCGCCGAGAATGAGCAGGACGAAGCCAGCCATATCGCGGACGTCATCGGCCAGCACCTGAAAGCGGGCGGGCATCTGGCAGACCACGCCATCCTCTACCGCATGAACGCCCAGTCGGCTCCCATCGAAAGCTACTTCACCCGCGCGGGTATTCCGCATAAGATCGTGGGCGGGCAGCGCTTCAACGACCGTAAGGAGGTCAAGGACATCCACTCCTATATGTCCATCGTGGCTAACCCCCGGGACGATGTGCGGCTGCGCCGCATCATCAACGAGCCCGCCCGCAAGATCGGTGCTACCACCGTGGATGTCATTGCAGACCTTGCCGGGCAGCAGGGGGTCAGTATGCTGGATATCATCAGCCATGCAGACCAGTATGCCAAGCTCTCCCGCGCGGTGATGCCGCTGCTCAAGTTCTGGCAGATCTACCAGCGCCTGCAGGATTCTCTTGCAACCCGCACACTGGACGAGTTCGCTTCCGATGTCATTGAACTGACCGGCTACAAGGCCATGCTGGAAACAGACGCCGCCAAGGGGCACGAGGATGCCGCCGACCGTCTGCAGAACTTGGGTCAGCTGGTGAACAACGTCAAAAACTACTGCGACCAGCACGGCGAGGAAGCCACGCTGGAGGGCTATCTGGAAGATATCGCCCTTATCAGCGATATCGACAGTTACAACGAAAGCAGCGATCAGGTGGTGCTGATGACCATCCACTCTGCCAAGGGCTTGGAGTTCCCCTATGTGTTCCTCATCGGCATGGAGGAGGGCGTTTTCCCCAGCGAGATGAGCAAGTACTCCGAAGCAGATCTGGAAGAGGAACGCCGTCTTGCTTACGTTGGCATCACCCGCGCCAAAAAGGAGCTGTACATCTCCAACAGCGTCACCCGGATGCTGTATGGCCGCACCCAGCGCAACGAGCCCAGCCGCTTTCTGCGGGAGATCGAGCCGGAATATATCGAGGAGACCCGCAGCCCTGTATTGGAACAGCGTTCCCGTATGGGCGGCTGGGGTTCCAGTTACAGCGATACCGTGCCCGGCGGGGCATCCGGTTACTCCGGTCCCTCCGGTTACAGCCGCAGCAGCTACGGCGGCGGTTATGGCGCGGGCTACGGTTCGAATAACCGCAGCGGCTACCTGAACCGGGAATATAACGCCGGTGAAAGCCGTGGTTTTGGCTCCTCTTACGGTGGAAGAAGCACCACTTCTTCCGGTTTTGGTAGTCACTATGGCAACAGCTCTACCCAGCCGACCGCCAGAAACAGCGGATTTGGCTCTGCGTATTCTAGCGGTAATACGGCAAAAAACGCTGCAAAGCAAACATACTTTACAGCTGCATCTGCTCCAAAACCGGCATCTACTGCCACAAAACACTACGAGCCGGGCGACATCGTGGAGCACAAAGTATTTGGCCGCGGCACGGTGCTGAAGGTAAAACCCGCTGCCGGAGATCAAATCGTAGAGATCAACTTTGAAAAAGTGGGCATCAAGAAAACGATGGCCAATTTTGCGCCCCTGACCAAGATTACGGAGGAAGAATGACCCTATGATGACTGTTCGTTTGATCGCCCATACCCCGGAACCGGAAAAGGTGGTGGCGGCTGCCGCAAAGCTTTGCTATTCCGACGCCCACATCACCGACCTTCTGGATGGGCTGGACGAGGAAAAAACTGCAAAATTTTTGACCATGCTCAGCGACCTTGGCCATGCCAGCCCCATTGAGCACGCCAGCTTTACCTTTGGCATCGAGGGGGTCAGCCGCACCCTGCTTGCTCAGATCACCCGGCACCGCATCGCTTCCTTCAGCGTGCAGAGCCAGCGCTATGTGCGTCTGGATGATTTCCGCTATGTGACGCCCCCGGAGATCGAGGCCATCCCGGAAGCAAAGGCTGCCTTCCTTGCCAGTATGGAGGAGGATGCCCAGCGTTATCTCGACCTTGCCCATAAGCTGGAGGAGGGGCACACCGCCCGCCTGATGGCCGAGGGAATGCCGGAAAAGCAGGCGCGCGCCAAGGCTTCTAAACAGGCCAACGAGGACGCCCGCTTTGTGCTGCCCAACGCCTGCGAGACCAAAATGGTGGTCACTATGAACGCCCGCAGCCTGATGAACTTCTTCCAGCTACGCTGCTGCAACCGCGCCCAGTGGGAGATCCGGGAACTGGCTGAAAAGATGTTCACGCTGGTTTACCCGGTGGCACCCCATATCTTTGCCAAGGCCGGCCCTGCCTGCCTGTGCGGCGCCTGCCCGGAGGGCAAGATGTGCTGCGGCAAGACCGCCGAGGTGCGCGCAAAATATGCCGCCATTAAAGAAGGTGCCGCTGTATGAGCAAGGGAAAACTCATCGTGCTGGAAGGGCTGGACGGCAGCGGCAAGGCCACACAGGCAAAGCTATTGACAGAGCATCTCGCCGCGCAGGGTGTGCCAGTGCAAAAGATCACCTTCCCGGACTATGCCAGCGATTCCAGCGCATTGGTCAAGATGTATCTGGCGGGGCAGTTCGGCCAGCACCCGGATGATGTAAACGCCTATGCGGCTTCCAGCTTTTACGCGGTGGACCGCTATGCCAGCTATAAAACCAGCTGGGGCAGCTTTTATGAGCAGGGCGGTGTGATCATCGCCGATCGATACACCACCTCCAACGCGGTGCACCAGTGCTCGAAGCTTCCGCAGAAGCAGTGGGAGGAATATCTGCACTGGCTGTTTGATTACGAGTTCCGTCTGCTGGGTCTGCCCGCACCGGACAGGGTCATCTATTTACAGGTAGACCCGGCGGTCAGCCAGCGGCTGATGACCCAGCGCTACCACGGCGACGAGAGCAAAAAGGACGTGCACGAGAAGGATACCGCCTATCTGGCGCGCAGCCGCGCCGCTGCCGAGTTCTGCGCCCGGCATCTTGGCTGGGACACCGTGCACTGCACCAGCGGGGACGCCATGCGCAGCATTGAAGAGATCCAGCAAGAGGTACAGCAGCTTGCCCGGAAAACACTGGGCTGAACAATAAAATACGATAAGAGGGGGCATCCTGAACGATGTATCGTCTGATGCAGCCGTCCGATGAGGCGGCAGTGCTGGCTTTGTGGCAGAGCCAGCATCATGATACCGAAGATTTTGCAAAAATGGTACTGGAACGTTTTGCCGGTGTGCAGAACATTTATGTGGCCGATGAAAACGACGCCATCGTGGCGGCTGCGCTGGCTGTGCCGGTCACCCTACAGGGGCGGGTGGGTAATTACCTGTGCCTGTGCGGTGAGGGCAGTCTGCTGCTGGCGGGTCTGCTGGATACCCTGTGCGCCCAGCAAAAGCTGCGGGGCGCAGGCTTTACCGTGGCAGTCCCGGCAGACGCAGCACAGGCCGCTCTGCTGCAGGATAAAGGCTTTGCAAAGGCTTTTGCCCTGCGCTGCCTGCCTCGTGAGGTGAGCCGCAACCTGTGGAGCCAGGCAGAATTTGACACGGTGACGGCCAAAAAGCTGTGCGAGCTGCGGGAACAGTTCTGGAAGGATACTGTGCAGCTGAGCCCGGAACGCATGGCGGTGGTGTTGCAGGAGCTGTACGCCCGGGGCGCTACCATCGTGTCCAACGAGCATGGCTACGGCATCTACTTCCGCAAGGAGGATACCCTGTATTTTGTGGAGATGATGGCCGACAGCGACCGCGCCGCCGAGATTCTGATGGAAGCCGCCCGTGAGAAGGAAGTCATCGTGGAAAAGGCAGTCATCACGGTAGGCGCTGCCCAGCCGCTGTTTCTGGGCGAGGGTACCCGGCAGGAATACGGCATGATCCGCTTTGACGCAGAGCCCTTTGACGTGAGCGAAAGCTATCTGCGTCTGATGCTGGAAAACTGAAAAAAGGAAGGTGCGTATGGCACACAACGATACACATGCCGCCCGCAAAAAGGGCGGCGCAGGCAAAATTCTGCTGGTAGTGCTTCTGCTGCTCCTTCTGGCAGCAGGCGCAGCGGTGCGGTTTGCCTACAATGAGATTCACGGCAATGGTGCACCCGGCAGCACAGAGGTGACTGTAAGCATCCCGCAGGGCAGCGGCGTAGCCACGATCGCCAACAAGCTGAAGGAGGCGGGCGTCATCCGCTCTGCCTACCTGTTTCGCTGGTATGTGGGGGAAAAGGGCGCTGCCACAAAGCTGCAGTACGGCGATTTTGTCTTGCAGACCAGTGCAATTTCCTACGATGCGATCATTGCCACCCTTTCCCAGTACGCCAAGGCAGAAACGGTGCGTGTGACCATCCCGGAGGGCACTACGGCCATTGCCATCGCCCAAAAGATGGAATCCGCCGGTCTGTGCACCGCCGAGGAGTTTTTGAAGGAAGCCAACGAGGGCGATTTCAGCGCTTATACCTTCTGGCAGTACGTCCCGGAGGATAAGGATGCCCCGAACCGCTTTATGAAGTGCGAGGGCTATCTATTCCCGGAGACCTACGAGTTTTTGAAGGGTGATACAGTGCATAACTATGTGGCCACCTTCTACGCCCAGTTCGATGCACAGTTCACCGCCGAAATGTACGCAACGCTCAAAAAGCAGGACATGACCCTGCCGGAGCTGGTCACCCTTGCCTCCTTTGTGCAGGAGGAAGCGGGCAACAGTCAGGATTCCAACGTGGCGCAGGTGTTCCGCAACCGTCTGGCGGAGGGCTCGCCCTACCCCCGGCTGCAAAGCAACACCTCCAGCCATATCCAGAGCGACGCCGACAACAACTATCTCTGGAACTGGGTCGCGCCCTACTACGGCGGCTGGGATGATATCCCGGAAAATATCCTTGCAGCCTACGACACTTACAGCTGCACCGGTCTGCCCGCTGGCCCCATCTCGAACCCCGGCCTTGCCGCCATCAAAGCGGCGCTGGAGCCGCAGCCCGATGAGGAAGCCAAGGACGCTTACTTCTTTGTGACCGACCTCAAGGGCAATTACTACTACGCCCACACGCTGGCAGAGCATAACGCAAACTGCAAAACTGCCGCAGCTGTGAACAAAAGCCTGAAAAACTGAGGAAAGGCCGCTGCACTAAAAAACACGGTGCAGCGGCCCCTTTCCCGTTAAAAATTGTGATACATAAGAGAGGAACCTACAAATGTTACAGATCCCGGAACTGCTTGCCCCGGCGGGCGATGCGGAACGTCTGCGTTATGCCATCAACTACGGTGCCGATGCCGTTTACTGCGGCCTGCCGGAGTTTGGTATGCGCTCTGCCCCGGCTAATTTCACCCCGGAGCAGCTGACGGAAAGCGTTATCTACGCCCACGCCCGTGGTCGCAAGGTCTACCTGACCATGAACACCTTGCCCACCAACGAGGAGGCCGACCGTCTGCCGGAGGCCATCAAGGAGGCTGCCAAGGCCGGTGTGGATGCCTTTATCGTGGCAGACCTTGGTGTGCTGGATGCCTGCAAGACCTTTGCCCCGGACATTGACGTGCATCTTTCTACCCAGACCGGCATCACCAACTGGGCAGCCGCCCGTGCCGCCTACAAAATGGGCGCAAAGCGGGTGGTGCTGGCCCGGGAGATGACCTTGCAGGATATTGCCATCCTGCGCGATAAGACCCCGCCGGAGCTTGAAATCGAAGCCTTTGTGCACGGTGCGATGTGCATGAGCGTGTCCGGCCGGTGCCTGCTGTCCAACTACATGGCCGGACGCGACGCCAACCGCGGCCAGTGCGCCCAGCCTTGTCGCTGGAAGTACTACCTGAGCGAGGAGACCCGCCCCGGCCAGCTGTACGAGATCGGTGAAAACGAGAACGGCAGCTACATCCTTAACGCCAACGATCTGTGCACCGCGCCCTTCATCGACCTGATCTGCAAGGCGGGCGTGGACAGCCTGAAGATCGAAGGCCGCGCCAAGACCTTCTACTATGTGGCCAGCGTCACCGCTGCCTACCGCAAGGCACTGGACGCCTATCTGGCCGACCCGGCAAACGATAACTTTGAACTGCCGCCGGAGGTGTACGCGGAGCTTGCCCGCACCAGCCACCGGCATTACTCTCCCGGCTTCTATTTTGGCCGCGAACAGGCCAAACAGGCCACCGACAGCGCCACCTACATCCGCGAGTGGGAGTTCGTTGGCACGGTGGACAGCTGGGAAAACGGCATCGCCCACTGCCAGCAGCGCGGCAAATGGAGCCTTGGGGATACGCTGGAGGCGCTGTGCCCGGACGGCCGCAGCATCCCACTTACCCCGGAATGGATTGAAAACGAGGCAGGGGAGCGGGTGGAAAGCACCCCTCACGCCATGGAAAAATATACCATACCCACCCCGGAGCTGCCACCCATGAGCCTGCTGCGCCGGAAAACGGTGTAACAGCGTGACAAAAAGGAAGGAAAACGCCGTGAAGCAACATAACGCTTCTGCCCGCTACGCCCTTCTGGACGAGCTGCGCGGACTGGATTTAGTTAGCATGATGCTCTATCACGGCTGCTGGGATCTGGTCAATCTGTTCGGCATTCAGGCCGACTGGTATTATGGCCTGCCCGGGCATCTGTGGCAGCAGAGCATCTGTTGGGTGTTTATTCTGTTGTCCGGCTTTTGCGTGCAGCTGGGGCATCATACCCTGCGCCGGGGCGCACAGGTGTTTGGGGCAGGGGCGCTTGTCACGGCGGTCACACTGCTTTTTATGCCGGAGGACAAAGTTGTCTTTGGTGTGCTGACCCTGCTGGGCAGCGCTATGCTGCTGACCGGTCTGTTGGAAAAGCCACTGCGGCGCATTCCACCCGCAGCAGGGTTTGCTATCTCCGCAGTACTGTTCGCCCTTACCCGCAATGTTTCGGCAGGCTATCTGGGTTTTGGCAGCCTGCGCCTCTGGCTGCCGCAGACGCTGTATGCAAACTACGTTACAGCGTACTTTGGCTTTTATCCGTGGTGGTTCTATTCTACGGATTATTTCGCCCTTCTGCCGTGGCTGTTTCTGTTCTGGGTGGGGTACTTTCTCTACGGTGTTGTAGGGCGGCAGCGCATGGAGCCCTTGCGCCGCTCGGTCTGCCCGCCGCTGGGATGGCTTGGGCAGCACTCGCTGCTGCTGTATCTGCTGCACCAGCCGGTCATCTACGGGGTGTTGCTGGTGGCATTCCGCGTATTGGGCAGCTGAAATACCCCCTTTGTGCGCTTTAGAAAAGGCAGGATTGTTGCATCGTGCAAACATTGCGCCAATGCCTTGACAAGCGGGGCAGAGCTGTGGTATCCTGTTGGCGGTTAGAAAACACTAACTACAAAAATGCGTCATGAAATATGGACGCATTTTCACAGAACATGAAGTTATTCTAAACTAACTACACAGAGAAAGAGGTAGAGTTTTATGAGCAAAGTAGCAATCGTATTCTGGAGCGCCACCGGCAACACCGAGACCATGGCAAACTGCATCGCCGAGGGCGCAGGTGCCAACGGCACCATTGTGTCCTGCGCCGAGATGACCCCCGCAAAGCTGGCAGAGTTTGATGTGGTGGCCTTTGGCTGCCCGGCTATGGGTGCAGAGCAGCTGGAAGAGAGCGAGTTCGAGCCCATGTTTGCTGCACTGGAAGGCTCGCTGAACGGCAAAAAGATCGCACTGTTCGGCTCCTACGGCTGGGGCGATGGCCAGTGGATGCGCGACTGGGCACAGCGCGCACAGGACGACGGCGCACAGCTGTTCAGCGAGGAAGGGCTCATCTGCAACGAAACGCCCGATGATGATGTGCAGGCTGCCTGCCGTAAGCTGGGTGCAGATCTGGCTGCTTGGTAAGCTTTGCAAGGGGAGCATTCTCTTGACAAAAACGGTTTGCTGCGCTAAACTATAAACTGCCGTGTTTCGGCATTTTTATAGCAATAAAAGTTAGGCATTTGCAACTTTTAGAAATGCAGCAGCCTTTGCACAGAATATCGTAAAAAATGGAATTTGCGGCAGGGGAAAGCGGACGAACAATCCGGTAACTCCTGCCGTTTTTGATAAAGGTGGTGTGTATGGAAATGGCTGCTGCGATTGGTGTTACGGTAGGCTTTGCGCTTTTGCGCAGCGCAGTGCGCCGTGCTGCGCGCCGGTCTGCCCGTAAAAAGAGTAAGAACGATCAGGAGGAATGGATCCGATGCAGCAAGCCCCCAAAAACTTGGATAAAAAGCGTGCAGATGAAAAACTGCTTGTCAGCGAGATGATCGCGCTCTACTGCCGCAAACAGCATGGCACCCCAAAAGGCACTTTATGCCCGGAGTGCCGGCAACTGCACGATTATGCGCTTGCACGCATTGAAAAGTGTCCGTTTATGGAAACAAAGACTTTTTGCTCAGCCTGCAAAGTCCATTGTTATAAACCGGAAATGCGAGAGAAAATTCGTGCGGTCATGCGCTGGGCGGGTCCGCGTATGCTGCCGGTGCACCCGGTATTGTCCATCAGGCATGTGGCGGTCACGCTCAAGTCCAAGAGGGAAGCCAAAAAGGCAAACGGATAAAACCCATGTATAAACCCTTGCTCCACAGGGCAACCTATGGACAAAGAGGTGATAAGCATGGAAAACATCGGCGTGACCTGTGATGTCTGCGCGTGCTGCCACAATGTGGACGGCTGCAAATGTGATCTGCCGCAGATCAAGGTGACGGAGCAGTGCAACTGCACCACCCAGCAGGTGGAGACCCCGCACTACTGCCAGAGCTACGAGGAAAAGTAAGTTCCCACCAACGCAAAGCAGCCCCTGCCGGAGAAAGCTTTCTCCGGCAGGGGCTGCTACGTTTTACAGCATCAATGCTCAGCGCAGCGTCACGTTACAGGTGGCAAGGCTGCGGATCAGCGTGCCTACGCTGTCCTTCATCTGGATACCGGCAAAGCCCAGCGCAAAGGCGGCCTGCACGTTTTCCAACCTGTCATCGATAAATACGCACTCGCTGGCCTTCAGCTGATATTTCTTCAGCAGAGCCTTGTAGATCTGCGGGTCGGGCTTGTTGACCTGTACCTCGCAGGAGGCTACGCCGCCGTCAAACTGGGTCAGTACGCCGCGCTCGGTCAACAATTCCAGCACATCCTGCGGAATGTTGCTCAGGTAATACACGCAATAGCCGTGGTTCTTCAGCCGCCGCACCAGTTCCAGTATCCGCAGACGCGGGCGCAGAATATGCATCCAGTCGTCCAGCACGCCCTGCACCTCAAAGGCGCAGCCCTCGGCACGGGCACGCTCCAGCATCCGTTGGTTGCCGTCATAACGGGAAAGCTTGCCTGCGTCCAGCAGTTGCCACTCCTCGCTGCCAAAGGTCAGGTCATAGACCTTTTCTTCCATTTCGGCGTTGCACAGCCGGTCTACAAGGTATGCCTTGGGGTCAAAATCCACCAGTACACCGCCGATATCAAAAATAATGCTTTTATACATAAATACTGCCTCGCTTGTATTGGATGTTTTCCAGATATTTTCCATAGTATACCACAACCGGGCGGGCGCTTTCCACCCCTTTGGCATAGAAAATGCTGCCCTGGCGTATGCTGTGGCAGAAAGGGGAGAGCGCCGTGACGATCCGGGAATTGTGCGAGAAGGAGGTCGTCCAGCTGGAACAGGGAGTGTGCCTTGGCCGCGCGGATGATTTGGAGTTTGACCCCGCAACGGCGCAGCTGCAAAGCCTGATCTTGCTGGGCAGACCGCGGCTGCTGGGTCTGCTGGGCCGGGACGAGAGCCTGACCATCCCATGGCAGGAGATCGAAACCATCGGCACGGATGCCATTCTGGTGCATACCGCCGTGCCGGCAGCACCGGCAGCACCTCACGGCTTCTGGCAGCAACTGCGTGCAAAGCTGGGTCTGTGAAAAATAGGGGAATATTTTGAAAAATAAAACCATAATTTTTGTAAAATCATGAATGGACATTTTCGGCAAAGTGACTATAATAGGCACGAAAGGCTTGTGCAAATAGCACAGCCACTTTGAAAATAGGGTTCGGGACGTGGAAAGGGATATCGACTATGAAAACATCCAAACCGCTGTTGACCCTGCGCATGCTCTTCCCGGCGGCAGCTTCCTTTATCGTGCTGCTGCTGGGCGAGTGGATCGCGCGCGGGTCACTGACCGCTGATACCTTTATCAGCTTTATTTTCCCCCATTTCGGGGCGTATCTGCTGGCATGGCTGCTGCTGTTTCTGGTGTGGGAGCTGCTGGACTGGGTGCTGCGCATCCCGCCGCTTGCCACGCTGGGCATGGCCGTTCTGGGCTGTGCGCCCTGCGCAGTAAACTTCTATACCATGCAGCTGCGGGGCGAGCCCTTTCTGCCGTGGGATCTGATGCAGGTGTCCGAAGCCGCCGGTGTGGCCTCTGCTGCCGGGCTCAAGCTGCAGACCAGCATGGTGGTCTCCATTGTGTTGGTGTTGGTACTGACGGTGGCAAGCTTCTTTATTTACCGTGGACGGCTGCGTCAGCGCTGGCTGCCAAGGCTTGCGGGTACCGGTGCTTCGGCGGCGGCGCTGTGTCTGCTGGTGTTTGGCGTTTACTTACAGCCCGCCGTCACGCAGGTTTTGGGCATTACGCCGGATGCGTGGATGCAGGACCGTTACTACCGTTACTACGGTGTACTTACCGGTTTTATGACCAACCTCACCAATCTGGAGATCGACAAGCCCGAGGGCTACTCGGAGCAGGCAGTGGACGATATTCTGGATAATGTAGCCGAGAGCGAAAAATTCTCTACCGGCCCCATGTATGCGGGCAGTTATGCCGCCACCACCCCCAAGGAGGAGCAGGCAAAGCAGCCCACCATTATTTATGTGATGGACGAGTCCTACTGGGATGTTTCCGAGCTGGAACAGTACGGCATCACCTTTGATACCGATGTATCGCAGAACCTCCACGCTTTGCAGCAGACCAGCGCCTACGGCAGGGCATACAGCCCTAGCTTTGGCGGCGGCACCTGTGATGTGGAATTTGAAGCTCTGACCGGCTACTCGGTGTCCTTCCTGCCCAGCGGCAGCAAGCCCTACCAGCAGCACGTCACAAAGCCCATGTTCGCCCTGCCCAATTACCTCAAACTCAAGGGCTACCAGACCGCTGCGGTGCACTGCTTCTGGGCAAAATACTGGAGCCGCGATAAGGCTTACCCCAACCTCGGCTTCAGCGATTTTATCAGTCTGGAGGATATGCACGGCGTTACCAAGGTGCGCAAGCACTACTGGACCAGCGGCCTTGTGACCGATGACTCCATGGCCGACCAGATCATTCAGCAGTACGAGAAGATGAGCACAGATTCGGATAAGCCCATCTTCCTGCACGCGGTCACCATGCAAAACCATACCAATTATAATAGAGACAACTACCCGGACGACGAGCGGGTGCACGTTGTGTCCCATCCGGTGGGGCTCAAGAGCAGCACCGTGGGCGCGCTGGAAGATTTCGCTACTGGCATCCGGGATGCAGACGCCATGCTGGGCAAGCTGACGGCGTACTTCTCTCAGGTGGACGAGCCGGTCATTCTGGTGTTCTGGGGCGACCACTATAACCCCATTGACTCCAACTACGATGTCTACACCACCACCGGCTATGCAAGCGGCTCCAGCACCGACCCCCGCCTGCACCAGACCACGCTGCTGATGTGGTCGAATTACAGCCAGCAGCAGGTGGACTTTGGCACCATTGCCGCCTACGATATCTCCCCGGTGATGATGGAACTGTTCGGGCTGGAACAGCCGCTGTACTTCCAGTTCCTCAACCGGCAGCTCCGGGTCGCCAGCCGCAGCTGCACTCGCGGCACCACCATGAATCTGGATGGTACCACCACCCAGCAGCCCACGGAGTTCCAGCAGCGCTGGACAAACGAGCACTGGATGCTGCAATACGACCTGATGTTCGGCAAGGGATACGCCCTCAACCGCATGGGTGTTGCGGGTCTGAGCGGGATGAATACGGGCAAATAAGAGAAAAAGTAAGCATTTCTTTATACAAAACAGAGAAAACTACTTGCAACCGCATTCTTTTTGTGCTATTATAACAAAGCATTACACACGCATCACTATGCCCTTTTGTGCCCTTTTGGGTTGAGGGCAGTCCGCCGGTACCCGATGTACCGTGCAGATCACGGTGTGCGGAGGCAAAACAATATCTGGAGGTATTTTATTATGGCAGTCGTTTCTATGAAGCAGCTTCTCGAGGCAGGTGTGCACTTCGGTCACCAGACCCGCCGCTGGAACCCCAAGATGGCTAAGTACATCTTCACCGAGCGCAATGGTATCTATATCATTGACCTGCAGAAGACCGTGAAGAAGCTGGACGAGGCTTACAACTACGTGAAGGAAGTTGCAGCCGAGGGCGGTGACATCCTGTTCGTTGGCACCAAGAAGCAGGCTCAGGAGTCCATCCGTGACGAGGCTCTGCGCTGCGGCATGCACTACGTCAACGCTCGTTGGCTGGGCGGCATGATGACCAACTTCCGCACCATCCGTAAGCGTATCGACCGTATGGATCAGCTGGCTAAGATGAAGGAGAACGGCACCTTCGAGCTGCTGCCCAAGAAGGAAGTGGCTAAGCTGGAGCTGGAGATGGAGAAGCTGGACAAGTACCTGGGCGGTGTCAAGAACATGAAGACCCTGCCGAAGGCTATGTTCATCGTCGATCCTCACAAGGAGCGCATCGCTGTTGCCGAGGCCCGCAAGCTGAACATCCCCATCGTTGCTATCGTTGATACCAACTGCAACCCCGATGAGATCGACTACGTGATCCCCGGCAACGACGACGCTATCCGCGCTGTCAAGCTGATCGCCGGCGCTATGGCTGACGCTGTGCTGGAAGGCAAGCAGGGCAACCAGGAGGCCGCTCCCGCCGAGGACGCAGCAAACGCCTGATTTCCCATTCCGCAACCAAACAAATAACGTGTAAGGGAGAAAACAAAAATGGCTATTTCTGCAAAGGACGTTATGGAACTGCGCAAGCAGACCGACTGCGGCATGATGGAGTGCAAGAAGGCTCTGACTGAGGCTGACGGCAACTTCGAGAAGGCAATCGAGATCCTGCGCGAGCGTGGTCTGGCTACTGCCGCCAAGAAGGCAAGCCGCGTTGCTGCCGAGGGTATGGTCTACGCTGACTACTGCCCCGCTTGCAAGGTCGGTGTTGTCATCGAGGTCAACGCTGAGACCGACTTCGTTGCCAAGAACGACAAGTTCGTTGACTTCGTCAAGGAGGCTACCAAGGTCATCATGAAGCAGAACCCCGCTGATGTCGAGGCTCTGATGGCATGCAAGACCGAGGCTGGCGAGACTGTTGACGAGGCTCTGAAGAACCTGATCCTGGTCATCAAGGAGAACATCAAGGTTCGCCGCTTCACCCGTTACGAGGGCGTCTGCTCTGCATACGTCCACGGCGGCGGCACCCACGGCATTCTGGTCAACTTCGAGACCACCAACGACATCGATGCAAAGGACGAGTTCGTTGCTTACGGCAAGGACATCGCTATGCAGGTCGCTGCTGCTAACCCCGGCTACGTCGACGAGGCTTCTGTCCCCGCCGAGGTCGTGGCTAAGGAGAAGGAGATCATGCTGGCTCAGATGGCTCAGGATCCCAAGACTGCTAACAAGCCTGAGGCTGTGAAGGCGAAGATGATCGAGGGCAAGATCAAGAAGTTCTTCAAGGAGAACTGCTTGGTCGATCAGGAGTTCGTCAAGGACGGCGACCTGACCGTTGCTCAGTACACCGCTAAGGTCGCTAAGGATCTGGGCGGCGAAATCAAGATCGTTAAGTTCGTCCGCTTTGTCAAGGGCGAGGGTCTGGAGAAGCGTGCTGACGACTTCGCATCTGAAGTTGCAAGCATGGTGAAGTAATCTAACTTCCAAAGACAAAATGGGAGCCGCAGTACCTGTAACAGGGTGCTGCGGCTCCTTTTTGCGTATTTGTGAAAATACAAATACCGGACAGCCCACAGACTGTCCGGTATTGCTGTGAAAAGTTTTTTGTTTATGCTTCGTCCAAAACCTCTTCGGGATCCTCAATGGCGTCCTCGATAGTCTCCTCTACATCTATCGCTTCTTCAGCGTCCGGCGCGTTGAATAGCTCCTGAAGCTGATCCCGCAGCCAGAGCAGACGGTTATCCAGCGCCTTGTCCCGTGCCAGCAGCGGTGCAATGATCTCAGGCTTGTCGGTGATCAGGTCGTCCACGCCAAGCTGCAACAGCTTTTCGGCATCCTGCTGACGGTTGACAGTCCATGCGGAGATGGTCTTGCCGCGCAGATGGATCTGCTGCACCATACCGGCGGTGATAAAAGTGGACTCTACGCTGAAAAAGTCTGCGGCAGGCAGGTCGTAGTAAGTGCCCACGCCAAGCGCCAGAATGTACCCGGTGGTAAGTTCCGGGTCCAGTTCCTTCACCTTGCACAGGGTCTCGTAGCTCTGGGAGGTGACCACGCAGTCTGCACCGTAATCGTATGCGTGGATCAGTCGCACTGTTTCAGACTCCAATGTTGGCGTAAAGGTGCTGGGCTTGATCTCAATGTTCAGCTCAGCCTTGCCCTTGCACAGTGCCAGCACCTCTTCCAGCGTGGGAATATAGGAGCCAGTAAACTGTCGATGAAACCAGCGTCCGGCATCCAGCTGCTGCACCTGTGCATAGGTCAGGTCGTAGATGTTGGCGTTGTAGCCGGTGCACCGGCGCAGGTTGGTGTCGTGGGTCACCACAGCCACGCCGTCAGCAGTCATCTGCACGTCCAGCTCAATGCGGGGACTGCCATCTTCCAGCGCGGCCTCGAAGGCAGCCATGGTGTTCTCCGGCGCACGGGAGGAATAACCCCGGTGGTAGGTGATTACCGGATCGGAAAGACCCAACACGCTTTGCAGCGGCTGCGTTTGCGGGAACAGCAGATATACCGCTGCCACGCCGCAGGTGACCAGCGCGGCGCAGGCCATCATCCCGGCCAGTACCGTTTGTTCGCGGTGCGGGGCAGGGAATGCACCGGAAACGGTCGGCGGTATTGCATCGGGCTGACGGGTCGTTTCGTACAGTACCTCTGTAAGGGTGCTCTGCGCCGCCGTCATGGCACAGTCCATAAGCAGGCAAAGGAACGGCAGCTCAATCAGCAGCGCCGCGCGGGAGAGTGCCAGCAGGGCAGCAGTGCTGGCGAAGCCGACACCAAGGATAACGCAATAGAACAGCGCTGCGCCACCCAGCAGCATCAGCCCGGTGCACACGGCAGCGGTCAGCATCCAGCGCAGTGCCAGTGCAAGCATCTGCCCGGTACGGCTGCGCAAAATCCGCAGGCTCTCCACAAACGCACAGCCAAAGCTTTTGCGTTCCAGCAGAAATTTTGGCAGCACTACCAGTCCGTCCAGCAGCAGTGCCAGCACACAAAGCACTGCCAGCGCAAATAGAAAACGATTGGCAGCGCGCGCTTTCAGCAGTCCCCAGAGGTATTCCGGCACGGCAAACTGGGTCAGATGGTTTACTGCCAGAAAAAAGCTGGTCAGCGGGATCAAAGCAGCGCCATACAGCAGCAGCGGCAGGTTCTGCGGCAGAAACACCCGCACAAGGCTGCAAAAGGCGTCCCGGAACACCGCCCTTGCCCGCAGCGGTTCCCCGTGCCGTATCCGTGTCAGCAGCTGCAGCATCGTGGCGGCCTCGTACAAACTCCAGAAAGCTGCCAGCACCGCCAGCACAGCAATGCACCCGATGATGGCAGGGGAGGCGAAGATGCGGGAAGCCGTCTTGTTGTTGAGGTAGCGGATGGGCGCGAACCGCAGCGTCAGCGCCCAGATCAGCTGCAACGCCGGTACGAACAGGAGGTTTGTCAGTACCTTATAAAACAACAGAAAAAGCAGAAATACCCGTCCTTTTGGCGAAAGCAGGGAACGGACAGCATCATGCAGGGAACGGTAGATCTGCTCCTGCTGCCGGAGCTTAGCAGAGAATCGCTTCAAGATAGCTTCAACCTCTTTTTCATTTTTACCGGGCGCTTCGTGTGCGCTTTATAAGTACAGTTTGGCAGATTGCCCGGCAATCTATGTTTTGTAACCATAGTGTAACATAAACAGACGGGAAAGAAAACGCAGCAGACGGGTGCAGTTTCGCCAAAAAAACCGGGAAAATTTCTACATCCGCAAAATGATGATTTACCCAGATAAAACGCGCAAAACGATGAATCGTTAAAAATTTGGCTTTCCATAAGCGATGGATGTTGAATCGCATGGATTTTTATAGAATCCCTTGCATTTTTTTGCCAGCTTCTGTATAATAAATATAATTTTGAAAGCTCACACAGACAACCAGGAGGTCTAATTATGGCTTCAAAGATCAATAAGGGAGAAATCCTCGCCAAGTTCTTCGATGACGGGGAATACACTGCGCTGTTTGCTGATGGTGCAGTGAGCGCTGCCTGCGGCTATGCTGCAGGTCAGCAGGCTTACGCTGTTTATCAGAACGGCGAGGCTGTCACCGTAAAGGATGTTGAAAAGAACATCAAGGTTCTGGAAATGGCTGCACAGACCGGCTGCCCGGTGGTCACTTTCTACAACTCGGTAGGTGCAAAGCTGGCCGAGGGTCTGGATGTGCTGACCGCCAGCGCAAAGCTGAATGCACAGATCGCAAAGGTCTCCGGCGTTGTTCCGCAGGTGGCCGTTGTTCTGGGCGTCTGCGGCGGCACCAGCGCTCTGAGCGCTGCCAACGCAGACGTCTGCATCATGGCCGAGGGCGCAGAGCTGTTCTTCACCGCTCCGTTCACCTCCGCTGCCAAGGGCGATAAGGTCGCCGATGCAGGCAGCGCCGCCGCTGCCGCAAAGGCAGGTGTGGCTTCCATCGTGGCTGCCGATGCCGCAGAGGCTGCTGAAAAGGCTGCTCACATCGTGGGTCTGCTGCCCGCCAACAACCTGACCGGCCCGGCGATCTTCGAGTTCGAGCAGCCCACCGCTGTTCTGGCTGCCGATGCCGAGCCCGCAAAGGCTGCTGCCGCTGTGATCGATAAAGACAGCGCTGTGGAGCTGTACGCAGGCTTTGGCAAGTCTGTCTACACTGCATTTGCAACCATCGGCGGCAACGCCGTGGGCGTTGTGGCAACCGGCAAGCAGCTGTGCCACAACTGCGTAGCCAAGGCTTCCCGCTTTGTGCGCCTGTGCGATGCCTTCAGCGTGCCTGTGGTCACCATCGTGGATACCGAGGGCTTTGTGCCCAGCGTTACCGATGACGTGGCTGGCGGCATCCGCGAAGCTGCCCGTCTGGCCGCTACCTACGCCGATGCTACCACCGCAAAGGTGGCTGTGCTGGCCGGTAAGGCTGTGGGCCCTGTGTACACCACTCTGGCTGCTGCCGACCTGCGCATTGCTGTGACCGGCTGCACCGTCAGCGCACTGGAGCCCAGCGCCGCTGTCAGCGTGCTGTACAAGGACGAGATCGATGCTTCCGACAACATCATTGCCGCCACCAAGGCCAAGGCTGCTGCCTACACCGCTGAGGTGTGCAGCGCTGCCAGCGCAGTGGCTGCCGGTGCTGCCGATATGAACTGCGATGCCGCCAATGTGCGCGCCAGCGTTGTGGCTGCACTGGAGCTGCTGAGCACTAAGCGCGCCGCTCGCCTGCCCAAGAAGCACGGCAATATGGCCCTGTAAGCGTCCGAAACTACATAAATTGAGCTCGATTTTGAATTGGAGGATCCTTCCATGAAGTACTACAATATTACTGTCAATGGTGTTGCTTACAGCGTTTCCGTTGAGGAAACCGCCGCAGGCGCTGCTCCCGTTGCTGCTGCTCCTGTTGCAGCACCCGCCGCACCCAAGGCTGCTCCCGCAGCTGCTCCCAAGGCAGCTGCCGGTGCCGCCGGTGCTGTTGCCGTCAAGGCTCCCATGCCCGGTAACATTCTGGACGTCAAGGTCGCTGCCGGTGCTTCTGTCAAGGCCGGTGACGTGCTGGTCATCCTCGAGGCCATGAAGATGGAGAACGAGATCGTTGCTCCTCAGGATGGCACTGTGGCTTCCATCAACGTGAACAAGGGCGATACCGTCAACTCCGGTGACGTTCTGGTTTCCATGAACTAAGGAAGAGGTGACAACCATGGCAAAAAAGCCGATCAAGGTGACCGAGGTCGTCCTGCGTGATGCGCACCAGTCTTTGCTGGCTACCCGTATGACCATGGACGAGATGCGCCCCATTCTGCCCGAAATGGACAAGATCAACTACTTCTCCGTGGAGTGCTGGGGCGGCGCTACGTTCGACAGCTGCATCCGCTTCCTGGACGAGGACCCGTGGGAGCGTCTGCGCATCCTGCGCAAGGAGCTGCCGCACCAGAAGCTGCAGATGCTGTTCCGCGGCCAGAATATGCTGGGCTACCGCCCCTACGCAGATGACGCTGTGGAGTACTTTGTACAGAAGTCCGTTGCCAACGGCATCGACGTTATCCGCATCTTCGACGCTCTGAACGACCCCCGCAACCTGCAGACCGCCATCAAGTCTGCTAACAAGGAGGGCGCTCATGTGCAGGGCTGCATCAGCTACACCCTGAGCCCTGTGCACAACAACGAGTACTTTGCAGCCTACGCTAAGACTCTGGAAGAGATGGGCGCAAACTCCATCTGCATCAAGGATATGGCCGGTCTGCTCACCCCCTATACCTGCTATGATCTGGTCAAGAAGCTGAAGGAGACCGTCAGCATCCCTGTGGATATCCACAGCCACTACACTGCTGGTCTGGCTTCCATGTCCATCCTCAAGGGCATCGAGGCAGGTGCCGACATCATTGATACCGCCATGAGCCCCTTGAGCCTTGGCACCAGCCACATGCCCACCGAGAGCTTGGTGGCTGCCCTGCAGGGCACCGATTACGACACCGGTCTGGATCTGAAGCAGCTGAATGTCGTGCGCGCTTACTTTGCAAAGCTGCGCGAAAAGTACATCGCCAACGGCCAGATCAGCCCCAAGAGTCTGGGCGTGGACGCCAACACTCTGCTGTATCAGGTGCCGGGCGGCATGTTCTCCAATATGCTCAAGCAGCTGAAGGATGCCGGTAAGGAAGATAAGCTGGACGAAGTGCTGGCCGAGATCCCCCGCGTCCGTGAGGATGCAGGCTATCCGCCGCTGGTCACCCCCACCAGCCAGATCGTTGGCACGCAGGCCGTGTTCAACGTCATCATGGGCGAGCGCTACAAGATGGTTACCAAGGAGTTCAAGGGTCTGGTCCACGGCGACTACGGCAAGACTCCCGCTCCCATCAAGCCCGAGTTCACCAAGAAGATCCTTGGCGACGAGCAGCCCATTACCTGCCGCTTTGCCGACACGCTTGCTCCCGAGATGGACAAACTGAAGGCCGAAGCTGCCAAGTGGGCAACGCAGGAAGAGGACGTTCTGACCTACGCAATGTTCCCGCAGGTCGCACCCAAGTTCTTCGATAAGCGCAATGCCAAAAAGCAGGGCGTGGACGGTGATCATGTGGACTACACCAACCAGTCCCATCCTGTCTAATAAATAAGTCCCTTTCAGGGCTGCTGCACAAAATGCTGTGCGGCAGCCTTTTTTGTGCAGTCGGCAAAGGTGCAGTGCGCACTCTGTCGCGTAATACCGGAAAAACTTCTGCGTACACATTGACTTGCAGCTCAATACCTTTTATAATGGTTGGTATAGCCGTACAATACAACAAATGATGTGGAGGAAAATGCTATGCGAAGCATCCCGGAGCAGCGCATTGCTGAGTTTCAGGAGCAGGATTATCAACTGTATTTTGGCATTTCAAAGCTGGAATTTGACCGGATGCTCCAGGCCCTGCATGAGGCTTACCGTCAGGAGCACAAGCGCAAGACCCGTTTTACCAAGATCTCTATGATGGATAAGCTCATCCTGACCTTGATCTATCGCTACGAGTACCGCACGATGGAAAGCATTGCCAAGGAATACGAGGTCTCTCTGGATACCATTGCGGACAACATCCATTGGGTGGAGCGCACGCTGCTTAACGCGGATATCCTGCAAACCAGCGTGACCTGCGTTTATAAGACGAACTGATGTTATAACCCTGCGTGAAAACGCGGGGTTATAATTTTTACAGCGAAAAGCTGCTAAAAGGCAGTAACTGCCGCAGTCATGTTATTTTGACTGCGCAGCAGTAAAAATGGGAATTGTGTTTTTTGCGCGGATGCAGTCTGCACCTTGAATTTTTCAGAAAAGAATAGTAAAATGATGCTATATGTATCGTAACATGGGCTTGTGTGCCCAAAGCGGATACCTATACAGAAAAACCGAAGTTAAACCGCAAAAGAATAGGAGCTAGTATGATCTTAAGCATGACCGGTTTCGGCAGGGGGACTGCCGTACTCAATGGCCGCGAGATCACTGTGGAGCTGCGCAGCGTGAACTCCCGCTATTTCGAGTATTCCTCCCGCATCCCGCGCACCTGCAGTTCTCTGGACAGCCGCCTGAAAAAACAGCTCAACCAGCGGATCTCCCGCGGCAAGGTAGAGCTTAGTATGACCGTGCAGAACGTGGACGCGGCAGATATCGTGGTCGCCGTCAACATGGAGCTTGCCCGCAGCTATCAGCAGGCCATGCGGGACCTGTCCGAGCAGCTGGGGGTCAAAAATGATGTGTCCACCGCCGTTCTGACCCGCTTCCCGGATGTGCTGACCACCCGCCACGCCGATGTGGACGAGGAACAGCTGTGGCAGGATGTGTCTGCCGTTACCGCGCAGGCACTGGATCGCTTTGTGGAGATGCGCGCTGCCGAGGGCGCCAAGATGAAGGCAGACGTGGAAAGCCGTCTTGTGTTTCTGGAACAGTGCGTCGGCAAAGTGGAGAGCCTGAGTGCAGGCCGGGTAGAAAACTACACCAACCGCCTGTACGAAAAGCTCAAGGTCATCCTGCAGGATCGTGACATTGATGATGCCCGTGTGCTGACTGAAGCCGCCATCTTTGGTGATAAGACTGCCGTGGATGAGGAGACTGTCCGTCTGCGCAGCCACATTGCACAGTACCGCGATATCCTGCAGCTGGACGAGCCCGTGGGCCGCAAGCTGGATTTCCTGACGCAGGAGCTGAACCGCGAGACCAATACCATCGGCTCCAAGTGTCAGGATCTGGATATCACCCGCATTGTGGTGGATATGAAGGCGGAGATCGAGAAGATCCGCGAGCAGATCCAGAATCTGGAATAATATGTTGTGGAGGAGCCTATGAAACTCATCAACATCGGCTTTGGCAATATGGTCAGTGCGGGGCGCGTGGTGGCAGTCGTCAGCCCGGACTCTGCACCGGTCAAGCGTCTGGTGAAGGAAGCACGCGAGCGGGGGATGCTGATCGATGCCTCTTACGGCCGCAGCACCCGTGCGGTGCTCATTATGGACTCCGATCACGTCGTGCTGTCCGCTCTTCAGCCCGAAACGGTGGCAAGCCGCGCCGCCGGGCAGGAGGGCAAAGCATCAATGGAGGAAGAAGCATCTCATGGCGAATGATAAATTTCTGTTTGTAGTTTCCGGTGCAGCCGGTACTGGTAAGGACAGCGTGGTCAAGGCACTGCGCGAGGCACACCCCGAGATCGAAAAGACCGTCTCTGCCACCACCCGCACCCCGCGCCCCGGCGAGCAGGAGGGTGTGGACTACTACTATCGCACCCGCGAGCAGTTCCAGCAGCTGCTGGAAAACGATCAGGTGGTGGAGCACAACTTCTATAACGGCAACTACTACGGCACCTTGAAGTCTGAGGTGGAAAAGCGGCTGGAAGCCGGTAAGGTGGTCGTGCTGGTCATCGATGTGCACGGCGCTGCCAATATCCGCCGGATGTTCCCGGGCGCTACCACTGTGTTCCTGCTGCCGCCCTCTGTGGAGGAGCTGGAGCATCGCCTGCGCGGCCGCGGCACCGAGACTGAGGAAAGCATTCAGGAACGTCTTGCCACCGCCCGGCAGGAGCTGGCCGAGCAGGATAAGTTTACCGTAAAGCTGGTCAATAATCAGATCGAGCCTTGCGCCGCAGAGCTGTATCAGGTCATCTGCCAGCGCGCCGGGCTGCAAGGCTAAAAATCAAGCGTTGAAGGAGTTGGACGAATGCCCAAGACGGTAGGCGTTGCCGTCAGCAATGCGACCTTCCATTTTGATAAGCTGTATACCTACGCTGTTCTGCCGGAGCACCAGAATGCAGTGCGTCTGGGCAGCATGGTGCTGGTACCCTTTGGCAAGGGCAGCCGCGCCCGCATGGGCGTGGTACTGGCCTGTGATGCTGAGCCGGAGCACTCCAAGCTCAAATATCTGTTCGATGTAGCCCCGGCCTCGGCCTGTCTGACACCGGAGTTGCTGCGGCTGGTGCATTTTTTAAAGGAGCGCACCTTTTGCACCTACTACGAGGCCGTCAAGGCGGTCATTCCATATGGTGCGCAGTATAAGCCCGCCGTGGCGGCAGACGGTGTGACCCCGGTGCTGCAAAAGCAGCTTACCCGCCACACCGAAAACGCCTATAAGCTGGTGGGCACTCTGCCGCAAAAGCCAAAGCCTACGGCAAAACAGCTGGCAGCGGTGGCGCTGCTGAGCGGCGGTCCCCGCACCCTGAACGAGTTGGAGGATAAAGGCATCAGCCGCGCAGTGCTGGATAACCTGTGCACCAAGGGTGTGCTGGAATGCAGCAAGGTGAATAAGTCCATCGACCTGTACGCCTCCATTCCGCTGCGCAACGACCCCATTACCCTCACCGAACAGCAGCAGGCCGCTTACGACACGCTGCTGCCCAAGCTAGAAGATGCCGCACCCCATTCGGCGCTGTTGTACGGTGTTACCGGCAGCGGCAAGACGCTGGTGTTTTTAAAGTTGATTTCCCGCTGTCTGGAACTTGGCCGCAAGGCGCTGGTGCTGGTGCCGGAGATCAGTCTGACCCCGCAGATGATCCTGCGGCTCAAAGGACAGTTCGGCCGCCGCGTGGCGGTGCAGCACTCCGCGCTCAACCATACCGAACGCCTGCTGCAATGGCAGATGATTCAGGATGGCGGTGCAGATATCGTGGTCGGCACCCGCAGTGCAGTGTTTTCGCCGCTGGAAAATATCGGCCTTATCATCATTGACGAGGAGCAGGAGCACACCTACCGGTCGGAATCCGCACCACGCTACTCTGCCCACGAGGTCGCCCGGCAGCGTGCCGCCGAAAACGGCGCACTGCTGCTTCTGGCCAGCGCCACCCCCAGCACCGAGAGCTTTTACGCTGCGCAGAACGGACGTACCCAGCTGGTGCGGCTGACCAAGCGTTACGGCGGCAATCCGCTGCCCAGCGTGCAGATCGTGGATATGCGGGCAGAACTGGCAGCGGGCAATCCCCGGGAGATCAGCCTTGCGCTGGAAGATGCCATCCGCCGCAATCTGGAGGCAGAAAAGCAGACCATCCTTTTGCTCAACCGCCGGGGCTATCAGACCATTGCCCAGTGCGAGGACTGCCGCGAGGTGCTCAAGTGCCCCAAGTGCAGCGTGCCCATGGTGTACCACAAATCAGCGCATAAGGTGCTGTGCCACTACTGCGGCTCCCAGCAGGAGCCGCCGCCCACCCTTTGCCCGGCCTGCGGCGGCAAGCTGCAGTACCGGGGCTTTGGCACCCAGAAGGCCGAAGAGGAACTGGCAAAGCTCTTCCCGGAGGCGCGGGTGCTGCGCATGGATCAGGACTCTACCGCCGCCAAGGACGCCCACGAAAAGCTGCTTGCCAAATTTGCAGCGCATGAATACGACATCATGGTGGGCACCCAGATGGTGGCAAAAGGTCTGGACTTCGAGGACGTGACCCTTGTGGGTGTTCTGGGCATTGATTCGCTGCTGTTTGCGCAGGGCTTCCGGGCATACGAGAACGTGTTCAGCCTGATCACACAGGTGGTGGGACGCAGCGGCCGCGCAAAAGAGCCCGGCTTTGCCATCATCCAGACCACTGACCCGGACAACCCAGTGCTCACCCTTGCCGCTGCACAGGATTACGACGCCTTCTACGAGCAGGAAATCGCTTACCGCAAGCTCGGCTTGTACCCGCCCTTCTGTGGGCTGTGCGTCATCGGCTTTGCCGGTGCAAAGGAGAACGAGGTGGCGCGTGTCGCTGCCCGTTTCTCGGCGCTTTTAGGGCAGCAGGCGGCCAAGCAGCCGGATCTGCCCCTGCGCGTTCTTGGCCCCACGCCCGGCAGCATTGAAAAGATCAACGACACCTACCGCTATAAGCTTACCGTTAAGTGCCGCAACGACCGCCGCTTCCGCGACCTCGTGCGCAGCACGCTGGCACTGTATGAAAAAGAAAAACTGCCGTCCCATGCATCGGTCATCGTAGACCTGCACTCGGACGGTGACATCTGATAAAACTGGAGGTACCATTATGGCTATCCGTAATATTGTTAAAGAAGGCGACCCCATCCTGAACAAAGTCTGCCGCCCTGTGACCAATTTTGACGACCGTCTGGCCACCCTGCTGGACGATATGCGCGAGACCATGATCGCCGCCGACGGCGTGGGTCTGGCCGGCCCGCAGGTGGGTATGATGCGCCGCCTGTTCGTGGTGTGGGACACCACCGATGCCCCGGAGGAGATCCCCGAGGATTACGAGTACAAGTTCATTGATTTTGTCAACCCCGAGATCCTTGCCGTTTCTGAGGAGGAAGAGACTGCCTACGAGGGCTGCCTGTCCTTCCCGGGACACAACGGCGCTGTGACCCGCCCGGTTGCCGTCAAGGTGCGTGCGCAGGACCGCAACGGCGAATGGTTCGAGCTGGAAGCTGACGGCCTGCTGGGTCGCTGCATCCAGCACGAGAACGACCATCTGGACGGCATCACCATCATGGAATCCAGCGAGTACTTCTATGAGGATACCGAGGAAGGCAAAAAGGCCGCCCGCGAAGCGAAAGGAAACAACTGATGCGCATTTTGTTCATGGGCACGCCGGATATTGCCGCCGAGTGCCTGAAAGCCCTGTATGCTGCCGGGCACGATATCTGTGCCGTGTACACCCGGCGGGATAAGCCTGTCGGCCGTAAACAGGTGCTCACCGCACCGCCGGTCAAGGAGGTTGCACTGGCGCATGGTACGCCTGTGTTCCAGCCCCGCACCCTGCGGGACGGCAGCGAGGATGAAAACATCCACGCCCTCGCCCCGGAGCTGATCGTGGTGGTGGCCTATGGCTGCATCCTGCCGAAGTCCGTGCTGGAAATGCCCCGCTATGGCTGCATCAATCTGCACGTTTCGCTGCTACCGAAATATCGCGGCAGCGCCCCGGTGCAGTGGTCGGTGCTGAACGGCGATGCTGAGACCGGCGTTTCCATCATGCAGATGGACGAGGGTCTGGATACCGGCGATGTGCTGTACTGCAAAAAGATCGTCATCGACCCCGAGGAGACCAGCGGCGAATTGTTTGACCGCGTTACCGCTGTGGGTGCTGAAGCCCTGTGCGAGACTGTACCTCAGATCGCCGCAGGCACCCTGACGGCTGTGCCGCAAAAGCACGAAAACGCCACCCTTGCCCCCATGCTGAACAAGGAGATGGCAGAGTTCCACCTGACCGACTCTGCCGCCCATATCCATAACTGGGTGCGCGGCATGAACCCCTGGCCGGGTGCGTGGTTTATCACTTCCGGCGGCAAAAAGCTTAAGGTGATGTCCTGCCGCGTGGCCGCCGCCAACGGCGAAGCCCCCGGCACGGTGCTGGCTACAAAGCCCCTGACCGTAGCCTGCGGCGAGGGTGCCATCCAACTGCTGGAAGTCGTGCCGGAGGGCAAAAAGCCTATGGACGGTACTGCCTTTGCAGCAGGTCTGCGTCTGAAAACGGGGGATAGCCTCTGATGGCCGCAAATCCGCGTGCGGCGGCAGTCGCCGCACTGGTACGGCAGGAACAGGACGGCTTTTCCAATCTAGTGCTGGACGCAGAACTCAAGCGCCAGAAGCTGGAAGGCCGGGATAAGGCTTTTGCAAGCGCCATTTTCTACACCGTGCTGGAGCATCGCGGCACGCTGGACTATATTCTGGAACAGTTTCTGCCCAAGGGTCTGGCAAAGCTGGATGCCCCCGTGCGGGAGATCTTGCGCGCCGCTCTGGCACAGGCGCGCTATATGCAGGTGCCTGTCTCCGCTGCGGTGAACGAAGCGGTCAAGCTGACCCGCACCTTTAAAAAATCCAGCGCTTCCGGCCTTGTCAACGCCGTGCTGCGCAAGGCCTGCAGCTATGATTTAGACGCTGCCGTCTTTACAGACGAGATCCAGCGCCTGATGGTGCTTGGCTCTGCCGGGCGGGATGTGGCGGAATTCCTCCACAAAAACTACCCGGATGAAGCACTGGGCATCCTGACCTATCAGGCCGATGGAGGTTTGACCAGTCTGCGTGCTAACCCCCTCAAGGCCAGCGCTGCACAGCTGTGTGCGATGCTTACAGAGCAGGGCGCAGCAGAGGTGCGGCAGGGCATCGTGCCCGGCAGTGTGCTGGCACGGTTCGCGGGCAGCCCGGCAGACAACGAATTGTTCCGGCAGGGCTACTACCATGTAGAAGGACAGGCCAGTCAGCTGGCAGCCCTTTGCGTGGGCGCAGCCCCCGGTGAAACGGTGCTGGACCTGTGCGCTGCCCCCGGCGGCAAGACGATTTTGCTGGCCGAGCAGATGCAGGGCACAGGAACACTGTACAGTTGCGATGCGGCAGAGAACCGTGTGGGGCTGATCCGCACCGCGGTAGACCGCATGGGCTTTACCGGTGTGCACACCCTTTGTAATGATGCCACCAAACCGAACCCTGCACTGCCCATGGCAGACCGCATCCTGACGGATGTGCCTTGCAGCGGCTTGGGCATTCTGGCAAAAAAGCCGGATCTCCGCTATAAAAAGCTGGAAACTGCCCGGCAGGCAGAGCTGCTTGCCACGCAGGCGGCAATTCTGGATACCGCTGCGGCGCTGCTCAAGGCGGGTGGACGGCTGGTCTACTCCACCTGCACCATCGACCCGGCAGAAAATCAGCAGCAGATCGCAGCCTTTTTGCAGCGCCACCCGGAATTTGCGGTCTGCGCACCGGATGTGCCGCTGCCCGCCGGAATGACGGCAGGGGAGTACGGCTGCCTCTCAGTGCCCACTCGCACCGGCATGGACGGTTTTTTCCTGTGTGTGCTGCAAAAAGCCGCCGGAACGCAATAACCACGACTCTCTGAGGGTCGTATCCTGTTATAGGAGAACAGAATGGAACAAAAACGCTGTATTTCTTCCCTGACGCTGGCAGAATTGACTGCTGAATTGAAAGCGCTGGGGCAGCCGGGTTTCCGGGCAAAGCAGATCTTCCACTGGGTACACCAGAAACTGGTCACCGACTTTTCTGCCATGACAGACCAGCCCAAGACCCTGCTGGCAAAGCTGGAAGAAACCTTTTATATCGCTGCACCGCAGATCGAGCGTCGTCAAGAGGCCAAGGACGGTACTGTGAAGTATCTGCTGCGCATGGCGGACGGCAACTGCATCGAGACCGTTGTCATGCGCTACCACTACGGCAATACCGTGTGCGTGTCCACGCAGGTGGGCTGCCGCATGGGCTGCCGGTTCTGCGCCTCCACACAGGCGGGGCGGGTGCGCAACCTTGAAGCGGGCGAGATCTGCTCCGAGATCTACACCGCCCAAAAGGATATCGGAGAGCGTATCTCGCATATCGTGCTTATGGGCATCGGCGAGCCGCTGGATAACTTTGACGAAGTGATGCGCTTTTTGGAAAATATCACCTCGCCCGAGGGCGTCAATATCGGCATGCGCAATATCAGCCTTTCCACCTGCGGTCTCGTCCCCAAAATCGACCGGCTGGCGGAGAAAAAGCTGCAGCTTACCCTTTCCATCTCGCTGCACGCACCTACCAACCAGATCCGCAGCAGCATGATGCCGGTCAACGATGCCTACCCGGTGGAGCAGCTGATCCAGACGGTGCGCCGGTATCAGGAGACCACCGGCCGCCGGGTCAGTTTTGAATATTCCATGGTGCGCGGTGTCAATGATTCTGATGTCTGCGCAAAGCAATTGGCAGATCTGATCCGGGGCATGGGCGCGCATGTAAATCTGATCCCCATCAACCCGGTGGATGGCAGTCCGTACTCCGCTACGGATGCAGCCAATGTGCGCCGGTTCCAGCAAAAGCTTGAAAGCCTTGGCGTAAACGCCACGGTGCGCCGCCGCCTTGGCAGCGAGATCAGTGCCGCCTGCGGCCAGCTGCGCCGCGACGAAATGAACGGCAAGGCATAAATAGAGGGAGAAACCTATGAAACTTGCAGGAAAAACGGATGTAGGACGCGTCCGGCAGGACAATCAGGACGATTACCGTGCAGGAGAGCTGCCCGGCGATGCAGCCTGGGCGCTGGTGTGCGATGGCATGGGCGGCGCACGCGGCGGGCGAGAGGCTTCGCAGTGTGCGTGCAGCGTCATCGAGCGCTGCTTTCAGGAGCAGTACAGCCAGTGCATCCCCGGCGAAGAAGAGACTTTTTTAAAGAAGGCACTGCTCAGCGCCAACCGCTATGTGTTCCAGAAGGCACTGCGGGAGGAGTCTCTGGCCGGTATGGGCACCACCGCTGTCTGCGCTCTGGTGCGCGGCGGCAATGCCTATCTCAGCCACGCGGGCGATTCCCGCGCCTATCTGTACCGGGATGGTAAACTGGCGCAGCTGACCCACGACCACTCCTATGTACAGGAGCTGGTGGACTGCGGCACCATCACACAGGAGCAGGCAGAGCATCACCCACAGAAAAACATCATTACCCGGGCACTGGGCGTGGACTACCGGCTGGAGCCGGAGTTCACCACCGTGGCGCTGCAGGCAGGGGATGTTCTGCTGCTGTGCACGGACGGTCTGACCAATGCTGTGCCTATGGAGCAGCTGGAACAGCTGCTGCGCAGCGGGTCTTTTTACGACCTGCCGGATGTTCTGATCCGCACCGCTAACGAAAACGGCGGCCCGGACAACATCACCGCCCTGCTGGTGGGGATAGAGCCGATGGAGGTGCGCCATGGATAACCTGATCGGTAAAAGACTGGACGGTCTGTACGAGGTGCAGGAGCTGATCGGCTCCGGCGGTATGGCCAATGTATATAAGGCGGTCATGCGGGGGCAGAACGGCCCTGTGCCCGCCGGAACTGTGGTGGCGGTCAAGGTGCTGCGGCAGGAGTATATGCACGACCCGGATCTTGTGCGCCGCTTTAAAAACGAATCCAAGGCCATCTCGCTGCTGAACCACCCCAATATCGTTAAGGTGTACGATGTTTCGGTCAACGACCATCTGCAGTATATCGTCATGGAGTATGTGGACGGCATGACGCTGCGGGAGTACCTCAACGAGCGGGGCGGCAAGCTTTCCAGCCGGGAGACCGTGCACTTCATCTCCCAGATCCTCAAGGCGCTGGAGCATGCCCACGCCAACGGCGTCGTGCACCGGGATATCAAGCCCCAGAATATTATGCTGCTGGATAACGGCCAGCTGCGCATGATGGACTTCGGCATTGCCCGTATTTCCCGGGCAGATAACCCGATGCTGGCCGGCAAGGCGATGGGCAGCGTGCATTATATCAGCCCGGAGCAGGCAAAAGGGGACGAGACCGACCGCACCAGCGACATTTACTCGGTAGGCGTCATGATGTACGAGATGCTCTCCGGTCATCTGCCCTTTGATGCCGATGATGTGGTGGAGGTCGCCATCAAGCAGATCTCGGACGAGCCCCGCTCGCTGCACGAACTGGCACCGGAGGTTCCCTATGCGCTGGTGGAGATCACCGAAAAAGCCATGGCCAAGCTCCCCCAGAACCGCTACCCCTCGGCACGGGCGATGCTGGAAGCACTGGATACCTATGTGCAGAACCCTTCCGTGCTGTTTGAATATCAGTATATTACAGAAGAAGCACCCGAAAAGGTGGTGAAACGTACCATGAACCAGAACCGCGCGATCCGTCAGAACGAACAGCCAGCCCCCCGCAAAAACGGCAAGAGCAGGTCGGGCAAAAAGCGCCGTACCGTCTTTTTGCCAGCCTTGTTCGGCATCACCATTGCCTTTGCACTGGCCTGCATGGCACTGTGCTGGATGATCCTGAACGATTCCTCCAACCTGATGAACAACAAGGCCGATGTCACCCTTGGAGACTATATCGGCATGACCAAGGATCAGGCCATGGCCACGGATCAGATCGCATCCGGCCAGATCTCCCCGGAGTGGGAAGAAGAATATAACAGCAACTATGCTGCCGGTTATATCTATAAGCAGTCGCCGGTGTCCGGCCGCACCGTCCGCGAGGGTCAGAGCGTAACGCTGACCGTCAGTCTGGGCACCCAGTATGTCACGGTGCCGGACTTGACCAACTATGTGCAGACCGATGCCGAACAGCAGCTCAAGGCACTGGGCGTTTCGGTGCTGGTCACGCAGGCTGTGGATACCACCGTGGCCTCCGGTGCGGTCATCCGCACCGACCCTGCCGCCGGTACGCAGGTGGCGGCAGGCTCTACGGTCATCCTTTATATCAGCCGTCCGCAGGTGTCCACCACCACCAAAGTGCCCTCCCTTACCGGCATGAACGTGAATGATGCCCGCACCCTGCTGGTGCAGAACCATCTGGGTCTTGGCAGCCAGAGCGAAGAATACAGCGACCAGCCCGCAGGTACAGTGCTCAGCCAGAACCCGGCGGCAGGTGCTACCGCAAAGCTGAACAGCCGCGTAAACGTTGTGGTCAGCGCAGGCGCTGCACCGGCGCAGGAGCCGGAGCAGCCTAGCGGTGACGGCACTTCCGGCACCACGGGCGAAGGCTCTACCGGCGGCGAGAGCACCGGCGGCGGCAGCGAGCCGAGCTCCAGCAGCAGCTCCACAGGCGGCGGTATTCTGGACTGGTGGTCCTCGCTGCTGGGCTGACGGAGGATGTGCATGAACGGTTATATCGTAAAAGGCATTGGCGGCTTTTACTATGTAAAAACGCCGGACGGTATCGTGGAGTGTAAGCCCCGCGGCATCTTCCGCAAGCAGAAGATCACCCCTGTGGCAGGAGATGAGGTAACGCTGGAGACCGAAAATGGCGCAGCGGTCATTGCACAGATCGCCCCCCGTAAAAACGTTTTTGTGCGCCCGCCGGTGGCAAATCTGGATGTGCTGTTCCTTGTGGCAAGCACTACCCAGCCTACCCCCAGTACGCTGGTGCTGGATAAGCTTTCCGCCATTGCGGTGGATAAGGGCGTACAGCCGGTGGTGGTGTGCACCAAAAGCGATCTTGCCGAGGCGGATTTTCTGGCAAACGCCTATGCAAAATCCACCTTGCCGTTTATCCGCATCGACTACGAAAGCGGTGCCGGGCTGGACGAAGTGAAGCAGTGGATCAACGGCAGGCTGTGCGCCTTTTGCGGCAACTCCGGTGTGGGTAAATCCACCCTGTTGAACGCGCTGCTGCCGGACGCTGCCCGCGAGACCAGCGCCATCAGCCAGAAGTTGGGACGCGGCCGCCACACCACCCGTGAGGTGACCGTCTTTGAAGCCTACGGCGGACGCATTGCCGACACCCCGGGCTTTGCCAGCCTGGAAGCCAACCGCGCCGGATTCATCCCCAAGGAGAATCTGGAGCACGTCTTCCCGGAATTTGGCCCTTATCTTGGGCAGTGCCAGTTTACCGGCTGCTCCCACCGCAGCGAAAAAGGCTGTGCTGTGCGGGCGGCGCTGGCAGAGGGCAAACTTTCCAAGACCCGGTACGACAGCTACTGCGCTATGTACGACGAGGTAAAAGATGTCAAGGACTGGCAGCGCCCGAAAGTGTAATACGGAAGGAAGAATAAAATGTCCCGTTGTGTGATCCTTTCCGCCTGCCCGGTGCAGCCTGAGCTTAAGCACCTGCTGCGCAGCGATGATTTTATCATCGCCTGCGATGCGGGCTACCGCAACTGCGAACGGCTGGGCTGCAAGCCGGATATCATTGTAGGCGATTTTGATTCCGCTCCCTGTCCGCAGCAGAATGCGGACGATATCGTTGTGTTGCCCCATGTCAAGGACGACACCGATACCGAGTATGCCGCAAAGCTCGCGGCGCAAAAGGGCTTTGACGAGGTGCTTTTGCTGGGCGCACTGGGCGGCAGGCGGGTGGAGCATACTCTTGCAAACCTGTGCACCGGTCTTGGGTTGGAGCAGCGCGGCATCCGCGCCGCCTTGCAGGACGAGCGCTCCCGCATCACCTTTGTGCTGCCGGGCGAGAGCCGCAGCTATCCCAAGGAGAAGTTCTTCTACTTCTCGGCCTTCCCCATGGAGGGGCGCGCCGAGGGTGTGTACGAAAAAGGCTCCTTCTATGAGCTGGAAGATGCCGTACTCACAGCAGGCTATCCGCTGGGTGTGAGCAACGAGTACGCCGAAGGCTCAAGCTGCATCACCGTCAGCACCCGGCAGGGTGCGCTTGTGGTGGTGGAGACCATCGCGGATTGAACCCTTCCCGGAACATTTTTGCCTGTCAGACGCTATAATGGGGTAAACATGAGCGAAAGGCGGGGTGGAGATGCAGGTAGTGGTCATTCGCAGCCCGAAAGCGCTGTGCGGCATTCTGCGCAAGCTGTTCGGCATCCGCAAAGAGAACTAAATCCATAAAAGGCCGGTGTGTGGCAGCTGCTGCACACCGGCTTTTTGCTGTCGGCATACCGCCGCTTGCCGCTGCATACACTCTTACGGAAACGGACAGGGAAAGGAGCACACTGCACATGGAACTGAAGATATTCCGGGACACGCTGCCACAGGGCGGGGCGGTCTGTACCGTAAAAGCAGAACTTCCGCTGGAGACCGAGATCCGCATCTCGGATGATCTGCCGCCGGTGGGGAAGCTTGTCAAGTGCTTTGTCCGCCCGGTGGTGCTGCAACGACAGCTGCAGCCGGGCAGACTTACCTTAGAAGGCTATCTGCGCTGCACAGTGTTTTACCAGAGCGAAGCAGAAAAAGGTCTGTGCCAGACCGAGCAAAAGCTGCCCTTTACCCGGCAATTGGAGTTGCCGGAGCTGGCCTTTACGGCATGGACAGCCGTGGTGGAGGGGCAGACAGAGTACCTCAACACCCGCGCGGCAGACCCGCGTCGTATTGAGGTGCGGGGTGCCTACGGGTTGGTAGTCACGGTGCACACCCAGTGCAAGACCGAGGTCATCACCGCACTGGCAGATGGCGGCATTGAGCAGCAGCTGCGTACATTGCAAGGTGTGCGAAGCGTGGCTGTGCTGGATAAGCTGGTTACCTTAGAGGGAGAGCTTGTCTTTGCAAAGCCCCCGGCGGCTGTACTGGATATTACTGGCAACGCCTGTGTGGCAGAGGTAAAGCTGCTTGCCGGTAAAGCCGTGGTCAAGGGGGAGCTGCGGGTGCAGTGTGCATGGCGGGCAGAAGGGGACACTGTCCTGCAAAGTCAGGCGGCGGCGCTGCCCTTCCAGCAGGTGATAGATTTAGAAGGTATTACCGAGGACTGCCGCTGCCTGTGCGTGGCAGAGCCGGTGGGCTTTACCCTATCGCAGGCGGAAAGCGCCGCCGCCCAGCTGACGGCAAATGTCATGCTGCATCTGCGGGCATGGCGCAGCTACCAGCTGCAGGTGGCAGTGGATGCTTTTTCCACCCGATTTGAAACGGAGCTCACGCCGCAGCCGCTCGTTACAGAGCAACTGCTCTGCACCCTGAACGATACCGCTACCGCCACAGGCTCCGGTCCGCTGCCGGATGCAGGGGCGCAGCTGCGGGCCTGCTTTGTGCACTATGGCCCCCAGCAGACCATCCAAAAAGGGGAGGGCTGGGTGCTTGCCGCAAAGGCGGTGGTAACAGCCCTTGCAGAGAACACCCTCGGTGAACTGGAAAGCTACGAGAAAACCTTGGAGGTCGCTGTCCCGCTGCCCATCACGCCGCCGGAGGGAACGGTGCTTGTGCCGGAATGCTGGCTGAGCACCGAGAACGTGCAATGCACCTGTGCGGGCGGCACACTGGAAGCTACGATTACTGTCCGGGCAGAGGGTACGATTTTAGGCTGCACCACCAGCCCGGTCATCGGCAGCATCACCCTTGGCGACCCGCTGCCCGATACCGACCCCGAGATCGCCCTGCGAATCTACTACGCGCAGGCCGGGGAGGAGCTGTTTGCAGTGGCCCGGCGGTTCCATGTAGCTCCGGCGCAGATCCTTGCGGCAAATCAGCTGGAAGAGGAGCTTGCCAGTCTGCCGCAGGCACAGCGGCTGCTGATCCCGGTCACCTGAGCGGCAAACTTAACGGTACCCCTTTCCCGGATGGCACAAGCTGCCGCGCCGGGGAGGGGGATTCTTTTTGCCTGTGCCTGCGCAGAAAAAACAGCGCAAAGAATTACTAAAATTCTCTGCAAAAGGATTCTTAAAATAAAACGCATTATCGATGCAAAATATAACGAATATACGTTTAGTATCTTTTACAAGTGATTGTAAATCAACACTCAAACTGTACTGATATCGATTTCAAAGCATGAGAGCACTTTAAAAATACGATTTGTATTTAACGCTTTGCAGACCATCCATGGATGTGGTATACTAAGGAAGATGCAAATGCAAACGACTGCCGCTCGTCTGCTGTGTCTAGTGTACAGCACTGTTTCTGCCGGGAAAGCAGCACGGCGGGCGGCAAAATGATATCGCAGGAGAGTGGAACATTTGGAACTGGAACAGGCTAAAAAGCGCGTGGAAGAGCTGCGCGCTGTTATTGAGAAAAACAACCGGCTTTACTACGATCAGGATGCGCCGGAGCTGGAAGATTTTGAATACGATGCCCTGACGCGGGAACTGAAGGAACTGGAAGCACAGTTTCCCCAGCTGGTCACAGCAACATCGCCCACCCAGAAGGTAGGCGGCACCGCCAGCAGCAAGCTGCCCAAGGTGACCCACGCTGTCAAGATGGAAAGCCTGCTGGATGCGTTCTCCTTCGATGAGCTACGGGACTTTGACCGCCGCGTCCGCGAGTCCGGAGTAGAGCCGGAATATGTTGTGGAGATCAAGATCGATGGTCTTTCCTGCAGCTTGGAGTACGAGAATGGGCAACTTGTCCGTGCCTCCACCCGTGGTGACGGCGTGGTGGGCGAGGACGTTACCGCAAATGTGCGTGCCATCCGCAGCATCCCCAAGACCCTTAAAGATGCACCGGAATTTCTGGAAGTGCGCGGCGAGGTGTATATGCCGCACAAGGCCTTTCAGCACCTGTGCGCCGAGCAGGAATTACAGGGTGCTGCGCCCTTTAAAAACCCCCGCAATGCAGCAGCCGGATCTCTGCGGCAGAAGGATGCTCGCATCACCGGCAGCCGTGGGCTTTCTATCTTTGTGTTCAATGTGCAGCAGATCCGGGGTAAGACCCTGACCAAGCACTCCGAAAGTCTGGATTACCTCAAGAGCCTTGGTTTGCCGGTATCGCCGCGCTACCATGTGGTGCATGATATCGAGGACGCCATTTCTGAGATCGAGAATATCGGCCAGAATCGTGCAAAGCTGGATTTCGACATGGACGGTGCCGTTATCAAGGTGAACGATTTTGCCCAGCGGGAGCTGATGGGTTCTACTAACAAATTCCCGCGCTGGGCCATTGCCTTCAAATACCCGCCAGAGGTCAAGGAGACCACCCTGCGCAGCATCGAGGTGGCCGTTGGCCGCACCGGCGTGCTTACCCCCACTGCCTGCTTCGACCCAGTGTTTCTGGCAGGTACCACGGTAGCTCGCGCCACCCTCCACAACGAGGACTTTATCCGGCAGTTCGGGCTGTGCATCGGGGACACCATTCAGGTGCGCAAGGCGGGCGATATTATCCCAGAGGTCATCGGAGTCACCCATCATGCGGAGGACGCTGAGCCCTACACCATGCCCACGGTCTGCCCCTCCTGCGGCGCGCCGGTAGTGCATCTGGAGGACGAAGCCGCCCTGCGCTGTGTGAACCCGGAGTGCCCGGCACAGGCGCTGCGCAATATCATTCATTTTGCCTCCCGGGATGCCATGGATATTGAGGGCTTGGGCGAGGCAGTGGCCACCCAGTTGGTGGAAAAGGAGCTGGTGCATTCTGCAGCAGATATCTACACGTTGACCCGGGAACAGCTGCTGGAACTGGACAAATTCAAGGAGAAAAGCGCAGACAATCTGTTACAGGCCATTACTGCCTCCAAGCAAAACAATCTGGATAAGCTTTTGTTCGGCTTTGGCATCCGCAATATCGGCGATAAGGCAGCCGCGCTGCTGGCAGAACATTTCGGCACACTGCAGGCCATCCGGGAAGCCACCGCTGAGCAGATCAGCGAGATCGACGGCTTTGGCGGCGTGATGGCGCAAAGCGTGGTGGAATTTTTTGCCAAGGAAGGCACCACCGACCTTGTGCACCGCTTGGCAGATGCCGGGGTCAATATGCAGTGGAAGGGTGAGCCGAAGGGAGACAAGCTGGCAGGCAAAACGCTGGTTGTCACCGGTACGCTGGAAACACTCTCCCGCAACGAAGCCGAGGCATTGATCGTGAAAAACGGCGGCAAAGCCAGCGGCTCTGTCTCCAAAAAAACAGCCTATGTTGTGGCCGGTACGGCGGCGGGCTCCAAGTTGACCAAAGCGCAGGCGCTGGGCGTGCCGGTACTGACCGAACAGGAATTTCTTGCCATGCTGCAAGATGCCCCGGCAGAACCGGAAACGACTTAAAGCGACTTTCCTGAACGTCGAAATACAGATAATTTCAAAAGCTTCTGCAATGCTGTTGCAGGGGCTTTTTTGTTTTCTGATTCGCGGTTCTAAGAACGCACAAAGCGCATACAATGCTAGCACAAAGCTTTCGTGGAAGGAGAAACCAAAGTGGACGAGTATTACCGGGCCGTCAGAGCCCTTCCCGCTTGGCTTGCATCGCCGCTGGCACAGCTGCCCGCACAAATGGCAGCGCGTGTACAGGAACTGCGCCTGCGCACAGGTTGTGCGGTCACATTTACCGTGCAGGGGCGGCAATGCCCTGCTTCGACACTGCCGGGCTGCCCTCCAAAGCTGGCTGCAATGCGGCTGGACACGCTGCAAATAGAGGAGATCTTCCACACCCTTTGCAACGGCTCAGTGCACACCCATGAAAGGGAACTTTCCGAGGGCTACCTGACCACCGCTGCCGGAAACCGTGTGGGCGTGGCAGGGCAGTTCGTGCAGCGGGAAGGGCATGGCATCACCCTGCAAAGAGCCACCTCGCTCAACCTGCGTATCGCACGCAGCTGCACCATCCGTCTGCTGCCTGCACTGGACAAGCTGCTGGAGCAGCATTTTACCGGGCTGCTGGTGGTGGGAGAGCCCGGCAGCGGCAAGACCACCCTGCTGCGCACCATTGCCCGGACGCTGGCCGAGCGGCAGCGTTTGGTAGCAATAGTGGACGAGCGGGGCGAGCTTTTCCCGCCGGAAGGGCCGCTGCCGCCGCTGGAGCGCATTGGCGGGGTGGATAAAGCCCGCGCCGTCCAGATGGCACTGCGCACGTTGGCACCACAGGTGATCCTGCTGGACGAGCTGGGTAGTCTGGAGGAAACGATAGCATTGGAACAGGGCTTTTTCAGCGGGGTGGACTTTATTGCCAGCATCCATGCTCCAGACGCTGCACAGGCACGATGCCGTCCGCAGGTACAGGCATTACTGCAACGCGGGATGCTGCGGCAGCTGGTCGTCCTTGCCGGGCGGGAGACGCCGGGCTGCATCCAGGAAGTGTGCGCCGTATGAGTGGAATTCTGCGCGGGTTCGGCTTGTTTTTGCTCCCGTTGTGCGGCTGGCTGGCAGGGGATGCGGTGCAGGCCAAAACCGCGCAGCATCTCGCTGCCCTGCAGCGCACCATCGAGCTGCTGCAGCGCATCCGGCAGGAGATCCAGTACCGCCGGGCAGATCTGCAAAGTCTCTACCGGCAGCTTTGCCGCGAGGGCCTGTTGGCGCAAACTCCCGGCGGTACATTACAGCAGCTGCCTGCGCCGGAACAACTCTCTGCGGCAGAGCGCGCCTGTTTTACAGAGTGCTTTTGCGGCATCGGCCACGCAGAGGCTGCACAGGAATGCGAACGGCTTAGCTACTATACGGCGCGGTTCGAGGATTATTTACAGCAGGCGCGCCGCACAGCACAGCGGCAGGCCGGTCTGCCGCACCGTCTGGGACTGGCAGGCGGTATGATGCTGGCGCTGCTCTTTTTGTAAAGGCTGTACGGAACAAAGGAGAAACGGATGGATATCGAGCTTGTGTTTAAAATTGCGGCCATCGGCATCATAGTCGCGGTGCTCAATCAGCTGCTCATCCGCTCCGGACGGGAGGATCAGGCCATGATGACCACGCTGGCGGGGCTTGTTGTGGTGCTCTCCATTCTGGTCAAGCAGATCAGTGCCCTGTTTGCCACGATCCGGTCTTTGTTTGCGCTATGAGCGCGGCGGTTCCGGTGCTGACGGCGCTGCTGCTGGCAGCCTTTGCGGGCATTCTATTGCAGCGGTATTCCCCGGCGTTTGCACTGCTGCTTTCGCTGGGCGCTGCGGTGTGGCTGCTGCTCCGTCTGGCGCAGCCGCTGCGCGGGGTGCTGCAAGCAATGGTACAGCTGGGACAGCGCACCAATGCACAGGCTTTTTCCTGTCTTTTGCGCAGTGCAGGGATTTTGCTGCTGGCAGATTACGTCCGCACCCTCTGTGAGGAAGCCGGAGCGGATACGCTTGCATGGTGCGCCGGACTGGCGGGACGGTGTCTCGTGCTGGCGGCGGTGTGGCCGCTGCTGGAACAGATATTCCAGACGATTTGGGGGCTGGTGGGATGAAAAAACGCGGCTGTATCATCAGTGGGGTAACTCTGGGCTTTCTGTGCAGCAAAACCACCATGAAAGCTGCGGCGGCAGAGACAACGCCGTGGCAGACTTATCTTGACAAAGCACCTGCACAAGCCGAGCAGTTTGCGGCAGATCCGCTGGGCACCTTGCTGCGTTTGTTTGCTGCCGAACCGGTGCAATTACTGCGGGAAGTGCTGCATCAATATGCCGGTGTGCTGCTGTTTTTATCGCTGGCGGCCGGGCTTGCATTCCTCTTGCAGGACACCGCCGACAAAGCACTGCTGGAACTAGCGGCTGCCGGTGGCTGCGGCGTTTTATTGTGGCAGGAACTGGACAAGCTTGCCACCGCACTATGCACCCGGATGGCAGGGTGGAAAAGTTATCTGCTGGGCTTTTTGCCGGTATACAGCGGTGTACTGACAGCCGGCGGCGAATGGAACGCCGGAGCTGCCGCAAATGGCTTTCTGCTCACGGTGCTGTGCTTTATCGCACAGGCGGTCACTCTCTGGCTGCAACCACTGCTGCGCAGCTATCTTGCCATCAGTATGGCTTGCGGCATCAGCTCCCGCAAAAGCCTGTCCGATGGCTGCACTCTGACCGGGCGGCTACTGCGGCAGGCTATCGGCTGGGCGGGTAAAGCGTTCGCCGCCCTGATGAGCCTGCAGCGCGTAGTCACGGTGCAGCTGGATCGTTCTGCCTCTCGTCTGGGACAGCTGCTGACCGGCAGCGTGCCCATTGTGGGACAGGCGCTGAGCAGCGCGGCAGACGCAGTGCTGGCCGGAATGCAGCTACTCAAAAGCACCCTTGGCATTGCCGCATTGCTCAGCATCGGGGCAGAATTTGTGCCATTATATCTCGGGCTTCTGGTGCATCTGTTTTTACTGTCCTGCTGCAGCTGGCTTGCCGGGATCGGCGGGCTGGAGCATTGCCATAAGCTGCTGCAATGCTTTGCCGAAGCCGTGCGCTGCATGGCGGCAGTTACAGCTTTGTTTTTCATGTTGTTTGTGGTGGGCATCGTGCTGCTGATGCTGGCAGGGGGTGGTTAGATGCAGGCGTTTCAGCGGGCTGCGGCAGTGTTCTGCATAGCGTGCATCGGGGCGGAACTGGTCAGCCTTTTTGGCGGGCAAAGCTGGGCTGGCCGGTGCATAAAAGCCGTAGCCGGGCTATATATTTTAGCAGTCCTTCTTGCGCAGTTGCCGCACCTGCCGGGCAAGGTTATGACCGCTTTTTCGGGGAATACAGCCCCGGCGGCCACATCCACTGCACAGCCGGATGCACTGGAAACGGAGATCCTGACTGAGACCAAGGCTCAACTGGAAGAGTATTGCACTGCACAGTGCCGACAGCAATTCGGGTTGGATATTCGTGTGACGGTCACGCTGGAAAAAGCCGGGCAGCAGGTCGTGGTAAAAAAGGCTGTTGCTGCCTTCCCGGCGGGCTGTACCGCTGCACAAAAACAGGCGGTGCTCAGCTTTTTGCAGCAGACGCTTGGCACCGCTCCTACGGCGGCGGAGGAGAGTGTACCGTGAAAAAGAACGAATTTCTTTCTGTTTTTCACGCTCTGCAAAGCGGCAAAAACCGCACCTCGCTGGCGGTGGTGGTCGGTGTGCTGGCAATGCTGCTGCTTTTGCTGTCGGAGCTTTTACCAAGCGGGAACACGCAGAAAGCGGCGGTATCCACCGCCCAAACAGCTACCGTCAGCCAGTACCAGACCCAGCTGGAGCAGCAGCTGGAAGGGCTTATCAGCCAGCTGCAAGGAGCGGGACGCACCACGGTCATGGTCACCCTGACCACCGGGGAGGAGACCGTCTATGCGGTGGACACCCAGACCGGGGATCTGCAGCAGCAGGAGACCCATGTCCTATTACGGGATGGCTCTGCGCTGGCTGAGACCACCTATCTGCCGCAGGTCTGCGGGGTCGCCGTGCTGTGTGAGGGCGGGGGAGATGTTCGCGTGGCAGCCCGCATCACTGAGCTGCTGCATTCGCTGCTGGATCTGCCCACAAACCGCATCTGTGTGGAGCAGCGCAAGCGCTGACCCTCTGCTTTTGTCAAGTACCACAATTGCTTACCGAAATACCAAAGGAGGAACCGTTTTATGAGAGCACTTTCCAGAAACACCCGCAGGGTCACCGCTCTGACGTTGGCGGCGGCACTGGTCGTTGCCGTCTACTTAAATTGGCAGTATGCTAGGGCAGACATTACCCCGCAGACAGAGGATGACACCCTCATGGTCTCGGCAGAACCGGTGGAAGCAGATGCGGAGACCACCATCACCGATGCGCTGCCCACAGAGGCGGAAGCCGTCTCCGGTGCCAGCAAAAACTATGGCGAAGCGCAGCTGGTCAGCGTAGCAAACGACAGCGGCACCCGCTTTTTTGAACAGGCTCGTCTCAAGCGGGAAAAGGCACATGACGAAGCCATGGACACCCTGCAAAAGAGCCTGAAGTCCTCCTCCCTGACAGCGGAGGAGAAAAAGGAGTACACCGCACAAATGGCGGCAGGGCTGGAAGATCTGAACGCAGAAAACGAGATCGAGACGCTGGTGCGTGCCAAGGGCTTTGCGGACTGCCTGTGCTTTTTGCAGGCAGGGCGGGCGGATCTGACCGTGATGACGGCAGGCGAGCCGCTCACGGCGGCACAGGTGGCGCAGATTCGGGATGTAGTGATGAACAAAAGCAGTGTGACCGCCCAGAATATCACGGTGGTGGAGGTGAAGTAAGCGCTCTTTATTTATGCTGACACCCCGGCGGCGCAGGGGCAGCTTTTCTTGCAGGCAGAAAGCTGTATGCACTGCCGGGATGCCATTCCGTGCTGATTTCCATCTTCTTTTCCAAACAAGTATTGAAATTGCCCCCGCATTGATGGTATAATAACTCTATCAAAAACGAATGCCGCGTGCCTTTATGCATAGCGCAGGGGCGCGTTTGAACAAAAAAGGCAGCTACGGCAGGCTAGTTTCAGAGTATTGAAACCACTGCCGCAACCGCCTTTGGATGGAGGACAGCACAATGGATTTACAGAACATGGATCTTCAGGGCGGCAGCCTTCAGATTTCGACTGAGGTCGTGGGTAAGATCGCCCGCTGTGCCGCATTGGAAGTGGACGGCGTTGCCGAGGTGTCCTGCGGCGTGCAGAACAAAAAGCTGAAAAACCTGCTGGAATCTGCCAGCATCCAGCCGCCTGTGGCGGTAGAGATGCGGGACGGCACGGCCAGCATCACCCTGCACCTGATGATGCAGTTCGGCGCACGGATCCCCTCTGTGGCTGAAAAGGTACAGGAAAACGTCAAGTCTGCCGTACAGAACATGACCAATGTGACGGTCAGTCGCGTGGATCTGGTCATTGCAGGCCTTGCCGAGGCGCAGTAACAAATTTAGCAAAAAATCATATCAGAAAACGATCCTCCTCCCGGCACGCCCGGCGGGGAGGGTTTGTATTGCGAAAGGAACATTATGGAAAATATTCTGCCCCGTAGAGAAGCCCGTGAAAACGCCTTTTTGCTGGCATTTTCGCAGACCTTCGGTGACATTCCTCTGGCCGAGGCACTGTCCAATCACGCCGAGAACGATGAGGAGCATCCCGTGGACGCCTTCAGCCGTCTGCTGCTGAACGCCTACTACGATCATTCCGCAGAGGTGGATGACGAGATCCGTGCCCATCTGCGCAACTGGACCATGGAGCGTCTGCCCCGCGTCAGCCTGACCGTGCTGCGTCTGGCCGTGGCCGAGATGCTGTTCGGCGGCGAAAACAAGCCCGGCGTTGCCATCAATGAGGCTGTGGAGCTGACCAAGAAGTACGGCGCGGGCGAGGACTATCAGTTTGTGAATGGCCTGCTGGGTGCTGTGGCACGCGACCATGGCCTGAGTGATGAAGCCGTCGCGGAGTCGGCTGAACAGTGAGCCGTTATACGCTCGGGGTCGATACAAGCAACTATGCAACCTCTCTGGCAGTTTTTGATACAGCCGGGGAGGTTGTTTGTGCAAAAAAGCGCTTTTTGCCGGTAAAAGCCGGACAGCTTGGCCTACGGCAGAGCGATGCGCTGTTCCATCATACGGCGGCTCTGCCGGAGATGCTGCAGGAGCTGGCGCAGGAATTCGACCTGACAAAAATAGATGCCGTGGGTGTTTCGCAAAAGCCGCGTCCGGTAGAGGGCAGCTACATGCCCTGCTTTCTGGCTGGTGTCAGCGCGGCGACTGCTTTTGCGGCGGCGCGGGACATTCCGCTGATCCACACCACCCATCAGCAGGGGCACGCTGCGGCGGCGTTGTATGCCGCAAAAGGAGAGACACTGTTCTCCCAGAAGGTGCTGCTGTTCCACATTTCCGGCGGGACAACGGATCTTTTGCTGTGTGATCAGGTGCGCACCATCACCACCCTTGGCACCAGTACCGATCTGTACGCCGGTCAGGCGGTGGACCGCGTAGGCGTGCGGCTGGGCTTCGGGTTTCCCGCTGGGGCCGAGGTCTCCCGCCTTGCAGCGCAGTGCACCGAGGAGATCCGCCCCAAGTCCAGCGTAAAGGGACTGCAATGCAGCCTTTCCGGACTGGAAAACCAGTGCAACGCCTTACTGGCTGCCGGCAAAGCGCCGGAATACGTCTGCAAGTACTGTCTGCTTTGTGTGGCAGATACCGTTGTCCGCATGACAAAGGCCGCGCAGAAGGAATACCCTGGTCTGCCGGTGGTCTGCGCCGGCGGCGTGATGAGCAGCGATATCATCCGCACATGGGTGCAGCAGCGGTTGCCGCAAGTCTATTTTGTGCCGGGGCAGTATTCCAGTGATAACGCCATCGGCGTGTCTATTCTTGCTGCACGGGAGGCCGGTCTATGGCTGATGTGATCTCGGTATCCGAGCTGAACCACTATGTCAAAACGCTGCTGGATGTGAATGACGGCTTGTTTGATCTTGCCCTGCGTGGCGAGATTGCAAACTTTGTACAGAACGCCCGCAGCGGTCACTGCTACTTTTCTCTGCGGGACGAAGCTTGCAGCGTGAAAGCAGTGATGTTCCGCACCGATGCCCGCCGTCTGGCATTTCGCCCGGAGGAGGGAATGCGGGTCGTAGTACGCTGCCGCGCTACCCTCTACGAGCGGGACGGCGCGTTTCAGGTCTATGTGAATGAAATGTTCCCGGACGGTCTTGGCGCGGCACAGCTTGCGCTGGAGCAGCTGAAAGCCCGGCTGGAAAAGGAAGGTCTGTTCGACCCTGCACATAAAAAGCCGCTGCCTGTGTACCCCAAATGTATTGGTGTCGTCACCAGCAAAACCGGGGCAGCATTGCAGGATATCCGCAACGTGATCAGCCGCCGCTGGCCGTCTGTCCGGTTGTTGCTATGCCCGGTCACTGTGCAGGGCTTTGAAGCCGCCCGGCAGATCGCCGCAGCCATCCGCACGCTGGATCAGAGCGGGCGGGTGGACGAGATCATCGTGGCCCGGGGCGGCGGTAGCAGGGAGGATCTGTGGGTGTTCAACGCCGAGGAGATCGCCCGGGCAGCATTTCGCTGCAAAACACCGCTGATCAGCGCCATTGGTCACGAGATCGACTACACCCTTCTGGACTTTGTGGCAGACCAGCGTGCGCCCACGCCGTCCGCCGCCGCAGAGCTTGCGGTGCCGGATCGGGAGGAGCAGCAGCGCATTTTTGAAAATATTGAAGAAAATATTCACAAAAATATACAAAAACGGCTCGCGTTGTGCTATAATGGTCTGGAGCAATACAACTTTTTGTTGGAGCAAAGCGCGCCGAACAAAATCTTACAGCAGTATTCAAGCCGCTTGCAACAGATGCAGCAGACCATTCAGATGCAGCAAAAATCGCGTATGAATGACAAAAATATGCAACTTCAACACGCCGCTGCACTGGCGGCATCGCTGGATCCATACCGCGTGCTGGCCCGTGGCTATGCCCTTGTAACCGATACAAAAGGAAAGGTCTGCACCGTGGAGCAGCTGCAACCGGAGCAGACCATCTGCGTGCGCAGTCGGCAATATCAGGCACGATGCCGTGTGGAAACGGTGGAGGAGATCAATGAGAGCACCCAAAAGCTTTGAAGAAGGAATGGATCGGCTGAACGCGATCCTTGCACAGATGCAGCAGGAGGACACCTCGCTGGCAGATTCCGTCAAGCTGTATGCGGAAGCTGCCTCCCTGATGCAGTACTGCCATGCAACGTTGGAAAAAACCTCGTTGCAGATCGAGGAGATCAGTGCAAAGATTGCTGAGACCGTAGAAGCCCCGCAGGAGCAGGAGGAAGAATAATGGAATACAAGGCGCAATATCAGGAATATCTGCTGCAAGCCACGGCTGCGCTGGATGCTGCCAGCGCCCGTTTTCTGCCTGAGGAATCGGAGGTATGCAGAGCCGCCCGTTACAGCCTGCTGGGCGGCGGAAAGCGCATCCGCGCAATTCTGACGCTCAGCGTCTGTGATATGCTGGGCGGCGAGATGCAGACTGCTGCGCAGTTTGCGGCAGCTGTGGAGATGCTGCATTGCTACTCGCTGATCCACGATGATCTGCCCTGCATGGACAATGATGATCTGCGCCGGGGCCGACCCTCCTGCCACAAGGCTTTCAGCGAGTCCACGGCGATGCTGGCTGGTGATGTGCTGCTGACCGAGGCCTTTGAGGTGATCGCCAACACACCCGCTGCGCCGCAAGTCTGCGTGGCAGCCGCCCGTGCGCTGGGTGCAGGTGCAGGCAGCCGCGGCATGGTCTACGGACAGGAACTGGATCTGAAATATGAAGCATTAGCTGCTACGGAGGAGCAGTTGCGTCTCATCCACCGCAACAAGACCGGTGCACTGATCAACGCCGCCGTCCAGATGGGCGCTGCCGCAGCCGGTGCAACACCGCAGCAGTGCGAGATCCTGGCCTCCTACGCATACGGGTTGGGGCTGGTGTTCCAGATCGTGGACGATGTGCTGGATGTCACCAGTACGCCGGAGCAGCTGGGCAAGCCCATTGGCAGCGACAGTGAAAACGGCAAGACAACTTTCGTCACCCTGTACGGGGCAGACGGTGCAATGGCGCTGGCACAAAAGCTGAACGAGCAGATCTGCTGTGATCTGCAACAGCATTTTGGCGTAAAGGCGGCTTTTTTGCAGCAGTTGGCACAACAACTTCTGGTGCGCAAAAACTAAAGAAAAGGGAATACGGATATGCAGTTTATTCAAAACATCTTATCAGCCAATCAGATCTTGACGGCATCGCTCCTCAGCTGGTTCATTGCGCAGGTGTTAAAGACCATCATCAACTTTGTTCTGCTGGGCAAGTTCCAGCTAGAGCGGATGTGGGGCGATGGTGGTATGCCCAGCGCACACAGCGCGACCGTCTGCGCCATGGCCATTGTTACCGGACGCAGTGCCGGGATTTCTTCGCCCATTTTCGCGGTTGCCTGCGTTGTAGCAATCATCACCATGCACGATGCTATGGGCGTCCGGCACGAGACCGGCGAGCAGGCAAAGGTGCTGAACCAGATGATCGCCCAGTGGATCGATGTAAGCGAGAAAAACGCTCCCTTTTTGCAGAATATGCACCTGAAGGAAATGGTCGGTCACACGCCGCTGCAGGTCGTAGCAGGTGTGCTGCTCGGCTCTCTGGTAGGCTTTTTGTTCCCGGTCATGTAAAAAGCGGCAGAAACGCCCAAAGTACAAACGCATAAAGGACGTGTGAATATGGAATCGTTGTTGCTGGACAAGATCGATCAGCCCAGCGATCTTAAAAAGCTGAATGCACAGCAGGTGGAGAAGCTTTGCGCGGAGATACGGCATTTTATGCTGGAAAACATCTCTAAAACGGGCGGGCATCTGGCCTCTAATCTTGGCACCGTAGAGCTTACAGTGGCGCTGCACCGTGTATTGGAAACGCCTAAGGATAAGATCATATTCGACGTGGGGCATCAGTGCTACACCCACAAGCTGCTCACCGGACGTCGGAAGCAGTTCGACCATTTGCGGCAGCTGGATGGTATTTCCGGTTTCCCGAACCCCCATGAAAGTGTGCACGATGCCTTTATTGCCGGACATGGCAATACGGCGCTTTCGCTGGCCATTGGCATGGCTTGGGCAAAAAAAATCAAGCGAGAATCCGGGCTTGTGGTGGCAGTGATCGGCGATGGTGCTTTTACTGGCGGCATGATATACGAGGGCATGAACAACATCGGCGGGCTGGACAATCTGCTTGTGATCCTGAACGATAACAAGATGTCCATCTCTAAAAATGTTGGTGCGCTGGCGCGGTATCTGACCCATCTGCGCACGACTACGGCCTATTATGATGCCAAGGATAATGTGCGCAGCTTTCTGGACGGCGTGCCATTGATCGGTACGCCGATGAAAAAGTCGCTGATGGGCGCAAAAACGCTGGTGCGCCGCGCCATGTACCACTCCACCATGTTCGAGGATATGGGCTTTGAGTACATCGGCCCGGTGGACGGTCATAATGTGGAGGAACTGGAGCGCACTCTGCGCTCGATCTATCAGCGGCCGGGCCCGCACTTTTTGCATGTTGTGACTAAAAAAGGTAAGGGCTATCAGCCGGCAGAGATGAACCCGGGCAACTATCACGGTGTATCTGCCTTTGACCCGGATGGAATGCCGGACCCGGAGGTTGCGCCGAAGGAGTCCTTCTCCACCGTTTTCGGCAAGCTGCTGGTGCAGGAGGGAATCCAAAACCCGAAGCTCTGCGCGATCACCGCTGCCATGAAGTACGGTACCGGACTGCAATTCTTTGCCCATCGTCACCCGCAGCGCTTTTTTGATGTGGGCATGGCAGAGCAGCACGCTGTCACCTTTGCGGCAGGTCTTGCCAGTCAGGGAATGCTGCCGGTGGTGTGCATCTACTCCACCTTCCTGCAGCGCTCCTATGACCAGATCATCCACGACGTCAACCTGTTGAAGGAGAATGTGGTCTTTGCCATCGACCGCGCCGGCTTTGTCCCTGCAGACGGCGAGACCCATCAGGGCATCTATGATGCTGCTTTCCTCAGCCAGATAGGCATCCCGGTCTATGCGCCCTCCAACTACGAGGAGCTGCAATACTGGCTGCACTATTTACTGCAGGATACAGTCTCCGGCCCGCGGGCTATCCGTTATCCCCGCGGCGGCGAGAGTGCAAAGCTAGCGCAGTATCCCTGCACAAAGCAGGAATACGACTTTTTGCAACAGACGCCCGGGGCAGAGATCCTTCTGGTCAGCTATGCGGATGAGTTGGAGGATCTGCTGGAAGCTGCCGACCAATTGAACGATGCATCGCAGTATACGGATGTTCTGAAGCTTGTAAAGCTGTACCCCTTTACAGATAAACTTATCGATGTTGTGTTGAAATATAAAATTGTACTGTTCGCGGAGGAATGTGTTGCAGCCGGTGGCATTGGTGAACATCTGGCATATGCTTTGCAGCAAAAAGGCTGGGACGGACGCTTTTTGCACTGCGCCGTCCGCATAGCCTGTCTGCCGCACGCGACTGTTCCGCAGATCAAGCAGTGCACCGGTCTGGATGCTGCAGATCTTGTGCAGGCAGTCCGGGCTGCCCTTATGAAAGGAGAAAACGAACTGTGAAAATTCGGTTGGATCAATATCTTGTGCAGAACGGCCTTGTGCAGAGCCGGGAGCGCGCCAAAGCTCTGATCATGGCCGGCGTAGTTTTTGTCAACCAGCAAAAGGTGGACAAGGCCGGCGAAATGATCAAGGAGGATGCCGTGGTCGAGGTTCGCGGCCACGATATCGGTTACGTCAGCCGCGGCGGTCTGAAGCTGGAAAAGGCCATGAAGTGCTTCCCGCTTACCCCTAACGGCAAGGTCTGCATGGACATCGGTGCATCCACCGGCGGCTTTACCGACTGCATGCTGCAAAATGGTGCAGTGAAAGTGTATGCCGTAGACGTTGGCTATGGTCAGCTGGCATGGAGCCTGCGGACGGATGAGCGCGTGGTGAACATGGAGCGCACGAACATCCGCTATGTCACGCCGGAGGATCTGGCAGAGCCTATCGAGTTTTTCAGCGTGGATGTTTCCTTTATTTCTCTGCACCACATTTTCCCGGTGGCACAGCGCATCACAACCCCGGACGCCATGGGCGTCTGTCTGGTGAAGCCGCAGTTTGAGGCAGGCCGCGAAAAGGTGGGCAAAAACGGTGTGGTGCGCGACCCCGCCGTGCACCGTGAGGTGCTGCACAATGCCATGTCTTATGCTGCAGAAAACGGCTTTGTAGTGCGCGGGCTGGATTACAGCCCGGTCAAGGGGCCGGAGGGCAATATCGAGTACCTGATGTTTGTGCAGAAGAGCGACCAGCCCGCTGTGTTGGACGATGAAGCCGCCGCACAGGTGGTGGCAGCAAGCCACACCACGCTGGATCGTTAAGACCCAGCCTGCAGCAAAGGAGAAGCCGGTATGACGATCTACATTTCGCCCAATCCGGGCAAGACCTCCGCCAGCGAGATTGCGCTGCGTGCGGCGCAGATCCTGCTGACCCACGGCGCAGCCGTGCTGATGAACGATGCCTTGCAAGAAAACAGTACGGCAGGGGTCGTTTATCTGCCACTGGAGCAGTGTCTGGAGCGCGCTGACGTGATCCTGACCATCGGTGGGGACGGTACCATCCTGCACGAAGCGAATCTTTCGCTCCGGTACGCAAAACCCATCCTCGGCATCAATCTGGGACGCTGCGGCTTTTTGGCTACTTGCGAGATTGGCGAAATGGAAACAAAGCTGTCCGCCGTGGCACGGGGCGAGTTCCAGCTGGACAACCGGATGCTTTTATATGCCCGGGTGCTTGGTCAGGACGGCTGGGAGGGTCACGCCCTCAACGATGTGGTGGTGACCAAAGGGCGCTTGCAGCAGGCCATCGACTTCAGCATTTACTGCGATGATATTCTGGTAGAGCACTACCGGGGCGATGGCGTTATTGTGGCGACCCCCACCGGCTCTACGGCCTACTCGCTGGCAGCCGGAGGCCCGATTCTGGACTCGCAGACCAAGGGCGTCGTGGTGACTCCCATCTGCCCTCACAGTCTGGCCAGCCCGGCCATGGTGTTTGCGCAGGAGCGCAAGCTGAACGTCTGTGTGGGACAGGTGGCAGATGATGAAGTGTTTATCAGCTGTGACGGCGGTACGGGCTACCCCCTCAAGGCGGGTGCCACCGCAGAGATCCGTCTGTCCGATCAAAACGTCAAGCTTATCACCTTTGGGCGGGCAGACCAGTTTCAGGCCATTGACCAGAAACTGCGCAAAAGACAATAACACGGGAGGCGATTTTTAAGATGGCACGCAGCCGCAAAGAAGATACAAAAACAAAAGCGGAACGCTTGCAGACGATCCTGCGTCTTGTGCAGGAGCATCCCATCAGCCGACAGGAGGTGCTGCTGGAACACCTGCGGAACGAAGGCTTTGAGGTAACGCAGGCCACCGTTTCCCGCGATATCCGAGAGCTGTGCCTTGTAAAGGCAGCTACCACCGAGGGCTACCGCTATGTTTCCAGCCGGAACGAAAGCTTCAACCCCAAGACCCAAGGGCGCTTTGAGACCATCTTTCATGAGTCCGTTTTGGGGGTGGATTATGCAGGGCATGTTGTGCTGGTAAAATGCTATTCCGGCATGGCAAATGCCGCCTGCGAGGTTTTTGACGCCTTGCAATGGAAAAACGTTGTCGGTACTCTTTCCGGTGATGACACCTTCTTAATTGTTGCGCGCTCGGAGCGCGATGCAAAGACCATTTGTTCGGAGCTGACCCGCTATGTGGGGCAGAGATGACAGTAGGAGAACGAAGCCATGCTGAGCAGCCTGCAAATTGAAAATGTTGCCGTGATCCAGAAGGCAGAGGTGCACTTTGAACCGGGACTGAATGTGCTGACCGGCGAGACCGGTGCGGGCAAATCCATCCTGATCGATTCCATCAATGCGATCCTTGGCAACCGCACCTCTAAGGACTTGGTGCGCACCGGGGCTGCAAAGGCGGTGATCCGCGCCGCCTTTGAGCAGGTGCCGCCTGCTGTGCTGGATAAGCTTGAACAGTCCGGCTACGAGCGCTCGGAAGCACTGCTGCTCAGCCGTGAGATCACCGCCGAGGGCAAGAGCAGCTGCCGCATCAACGGAATGCCGGCTACGGCAGCCGTTCTGCGGGAGCTGTGCGGTGGTCTGATCAACATCAACGGCCAGCACGATTCGGTGGGTCTGCTCAACCCGGCGCATCATTTGGGCATTTTGGACGATTATGCGCAGAACCGCACTGTTTTTCAGGAGTACTATGCCCTGTACCGGGAGCTGGTGCGGGTCAAGCGGGAGCTGGATGCCCTGATCACCGACGAGGCCGAAAAGCAGCGCAAGATCGACCTGTTGCAGTATCAGGTACAGGAGATCGAGGATGCCGGGCTGACTGCCGGTGAGGAGCAGACGCTGGAAAACCGCCGGAAGGTGCTGTCCAATGCCTCTGCCATCCGGGATCGTCTGGCGCAGAGCTATGCGCTGCTTTCCGGTAGTGATGATGCCGCAGGCGCAGTGGATCTGCTGGGGGAAGCCTCCAACGCGGTGGACGCTGCCGCGCAGCTGGACCCCGCGCTTACAGCCGCCGCCGGGCAGCTGCTGGACTTATACTATAACGCCAAGGATGTGGCCGCAGATCTGATCGGGCGGCTGGATGCCTACGACACCAACGATGCAGAACTGGACGAGGTGGAGCAGCGACTGGATCTTTTGTACCGGCTGAAGCGCAAATACGGCAGCACGGTGGAGGATGTGATCGCTTTCGGGCAGAAGGCCCGGGAGGAGCTGGACAACATCCAGCATTCCCAGCAGCGCTATGATGCCTTGCAAGCAGAAAAGCTGCGTCTTTACGCAAAAGCGCGGGAAAAGGCAGAGATGCTGACCCAGACCCGGCTGAAAGCCTTTGAGGAACTGAACACCCGCATTTCCGGTACACTGGACTTTTTGAATATGCCGGGTGTGCGTATGACTTTGCGGCACACCCGCGGCCCGCTGGCCAGCCATGGGCAGGACAGCATCGAGTTCTACATCTCAACAAACCCCGGTGAAGCGCCCAAGCCGCTGGCAAAAATCGCATCTGGCGGCGAGCTGAGCCGTATCACTCTTGCCATCAAGAATGCAATGGCCGATAAGGACGCTGTGCCTACCGTGATCTATGATGAGATCGACAGCGGTGTGTCCGGCAAGGCGGCGGGACGCATCGGCGAGGTACTGCGCCAGAGCGCACAGGGGCATCAGATCCTGTGCATCACCCACACAGCGCAGATCGCAGCACTGGCCGATTGCCATCTGCTCATCCAGAAAAACGTGTCCAACGAGCGCACCTATACCGAGATCCACCCGCTGGACGAAAATGGCCGCGTAGAGGCGTTGGCACGCCTGATCTCCGGCGACCACGTTACCGAGCTTTCCCGTGCCAATGCACGGGAGATGCTGCAGGAGCACAAGCACGGCGGCTGATTTAGCGGAATGCGCTTTTGCAAAAAGGCAACTCTTGACAAGGCGACGGTCTTGTGATAGAGTAGACATTGTTAATGGCGATGAAGGGAACAAGTACTCTGAAGCGTTCTGTCCAGAGAAGTCCCGGTCGGTGCAAGGGATCACAGAACAGCAGGGGAAATACCTCCCGGAGCTGCAGGCTGAATGCATAAGGCTAGTAGGCTGTGCCGCGTGCGAGCGTTAAAGACGTAGGAGTGTCACTCTACTCTGGGGTGTGCACTCGTGAGGCCGCTTCCGCGAGGAAACAGCAAACAGAGGTGGTACCGCGAAATTATCTCGCCCTCTGCCAAATTCATTTTTGGCAGAGGGCGTTTTTTGTTTCCTCTGCCCCAAAAACAGGAGGTTTTTCCCATGACGCTGTACGAAGAACTGAAAGCCCGCGGTCTGGTAGCCCAGATCACCGATGAGGAGATCATTGACCTGATCAACAATGGCAAGGCTACTTTTTACATCGGCTTTGACTGCACTGCCGACAGCCTGACTGCCGGCCATTTTCTGGCGCTGACCCTGATGAAGCGCCTGCAGCTGGCTGGCAACAAGCCCATCGCCCTGATTGGCGGCGGCACTACCATGATCGGCGACCCCTCCGGCCGCACCGATATGCGCAAGATGCTGACCAAGGACGATATCGCCCATAATGCGGCTTGCTTTAAGAAGCAGATGGAGAAGTTTATCGATTTCTCCGAGGGCAAGGCGCTGATGCTGAACAACGCCGACTGGCTGCTGGATCTGAATTACGTTGAGCTACTGCGTGAGGTTGGTGCCTGCTTCTCCGTGAACAATATGCTGCGCGCCGAGTGCTACAAGCAGCGCATGGAGAAGGGTCTGTCCTTCTTAGAGTTCAACTACATGATCATGCAGAGTTACGATTTCTACTACATGTTCCAGCACTACGGCTGCAATATGCAGTTCGGCGGCGATGACCAGTGGAGCAATATGCTGGGCGGTACCGAGTTGATCCGCCGCAAGCTGGGTAAGGATGCCTACGCTATGACCGTGACCCTGCTGACCGACTCTCAGGGCAAGAAGATGGGCAAGACCGCCGGCAACGCTGTCTGGCTGGACCCCAACAAGACCAGTCCCTTCGAGTTCTACCAGTACTGGCGCAATGTAGGCGATGCCGATGTGATGAAGTGCATCCGGATGCTCACCTTCCTGCCGCTGGAGCAGATCGAAGAGATGAGCACCTGGCAGGATCAGCGCCTGAACGAGGCCAAGGAGATCCTTGCCTACGAGATGACCAGCATGGTGCATGGCAAGGAAGAGGCCGAAAAGGCTCAGAACGCTGCCCGTGCACTGTTCAGCGGCAACGCAATGGACACCGAACACATGCCCAGCACCCAGCTGACCGAGGCTGACCTGACGGACGGTGCTATTGGCATCCTGACCCTGATGGTCAAGGCTGGTCTGGCTGCTTCCAACGGCGAGGCTCGCCGTCTGGTGGTGCAGGGCGGTGTGCTGGCAGACGGCGAAAAGGTCGCAGCTCCCACCGCCAGCTTTACCGCAGAGCAGCTGGCCAAGGGTATCGTTATCAAGAAGGGCAAAAAGATTTACCACAAGGTCACGCTGTAAAAAAGCATTATAAAATTTATGGGCCAGAAACGTCCACAGACGTTTCTGGCCCATTTTTACATTTTGGCGCGTAAAAGCTGCTGCCCAGCAGTTACCCGGCCGGAGAGCAAAAGTTCTATCTGCGCAAACCGACTGCTGTTGGTCACGATCACCGGAGTGGTCAGCGTGTAGCCTGCCGCTGCGATGGCTTGCAGATCGAACCGGAAAAGCAGCTGTCCCTTCTGCACATGATCGCCAGCCTGTACAAATAGCTCATAGCCTTTGCCCTTCAGCTCCACGGTGTCCATACCAACATGAATCAGTACCTCCAACCCATTGTCGCACAGCAGGCTGATAGCGTGGTGAGTCTTGGCGATCTTTTTCACGATGCCGTCTGCGGGTGCTACCACCTCGCCGCAGCTTGGCTCAATAGCGCAGCCCTTGCCCAACACCTCGCTGGAGAACACCGGGTCCTTAATCCGGGTCAGTGCGCGGATGCGTCCGGTGACCGGCGCATAAAGCAACTGCCCGCTGTCCGCAGGCGCAGCTTCCGTTGCAGGGGCTTCCGGGGCAAACGGCGCGCTTTTCTCAAAATGTGCCAGCAGCCGCTGCCGGATGCTGTGCATAAGAGTAGCAGGTTTTTTCATTCCGGTTTCCTTCTTTTGGCAGAGGAGCTGCCGTGGCGGTGTTTTTCTTGTCTCTACGCATTCCGCAAAAACAGGGCCGAAAGGGAAGCTGTCCCCTCGGCCCCGACTTATGCTTTTACAGCTCGTATGCCTTTTTCAGTGCCTCATAGGCGGCGTCCTCGTTTTCAGCGTGGACGAGCAAAGAGATATCCAGATCACTGGTGGTGATCAGCAGCACCTCGATACCGGCCATAGCCAGCGCATTCAGTGCCCGCGCAGCCACACCGCAGCTGGTGACCATGTCCTCGCCGAACAGATTCAGCTTGGAATAGCCCACACTGATCAGGGGAGAAGCCTTGGCGTCCTTGTCCAGATTTGCCGCCGAGATTGCTTTCATCACCAGCGGAAGATCGCTGCTGGATGCGGTAAAGCTGAAATCAATGGTAGTGCCGTGTGGGGCGCTCTGGCTGATCATATCCACCACCACGCCGGTTTCTGCAAAGATATCCAGATAGCGGGACAGGCTGTTGCCCCGGAACGCCACGTCCTGCACGCTGATCATCATCAGGTCGGTCTCGATATTGATCTTCGATACTCCGTACATAAAAAGTCCTCCGTTCTGCCCGGGTTGCCGGACAACACTCAATCATTTCACATTTTTATGTAAGTGCTATCGCAATTCAACTTTTTAATGCAACAGCAACAGCGTTGAATTGCATATCGCAAATACGCTGTTTTCACGTTGCGCTAATTTTTGTCTTGCGATAAAAAGGATGCGCTGATATTATTTTGCGCAATTTTTTGTATCCTGTCAAGGCTGAAATCAGAATAATTTGCCCGCACACCATGCGATGCCGCCAATTCCTGCGTGTAATCGCTTAAAAAATAGGTGCGCACATTGGATTTACCGGCATCGTAATGGGTCACGGTAGGGTGCAGCTGCGGCGCAAGTACTTCACACTGTACTGAGCCGTTTGGCTGGGTGGTCTTTTGCAGCTGCAAGGTCAGGATGGCTCCCACCAGCTGATCCGGTCGGCTCTGGGTGCTGAGAAAATTCCCCAGCGAGAAGGCGACAAAACTTCGCCGTCCATCTGCTGCGGTAAGCCACTGGGCGTCCTGCAATACATGAGGGTGGGTGCCAACAATGACATCTGCACCCCAGTCTGCCAGATTCTGCGCCAGTGTGCACTGGCTGTCCACGATGGCGTGGCTATCCTCAACGCCCCAGTGCACCCCAACCACCACAAAATCCGCCTGCTGGCGTGCCAGCCGCACCTGCCGCTCGATCACATCAGTCTGGCTGGTGTAGATGACATTGGCTGTCATATTCTTGTTCTGGCGGATGCCGTTGGTGTGCTCGGTGTAGGAGAGATACGCAATCGTGACGCCGTTGACGGTTTGCAGCGGGATGCGGTCGTAATCCTCTTCGCCGCGCCACAGACCGGTGGTGACCACATCCTCCGGCATGGACTCCCAGAATTGCAGTGTGGCCGCAATGCCGGACGCGCCCTTATCGTAGGTGTGGTTGTTGGACAGGCTGAACACCCGCACCCCGGCGCGGTACAGTGCCCGCGCACAGTCACCTGGGGTGGAAAAACATGGGTAGGTGGATGGTGCAAGAGCGTCGCTGCAAAGGGTCTCCTGATTGATCCAGTTCACATCCTGCTCAGCATAGAAAGGAGCGATATGCTCATAGCAGTAATCAAAGCTGTACGTTCCATCTTCGCCTGCCCGGCGGGCGGCCTGTTTATAGATAGGAGCATGAATCAGGTTATCTCCTGTTGCAGAAAACCGGATGGTTTCCACCACAGGCTGCGGTTCAGGCTCCGGCTCCGGGGTCACAACGGATGAAGCAGGGGATAGCGTATCCTCCGGCGGCGCAATGCCGCCCACCGGTACATCTTTTCCCGGCAGCTTTGTCCAGATCCCCAGACACAGTGCTATCACGCTCACCGTAAGAACCGACAGCACCACCGCCCGGAACGTTTGCTTTCGGCCACGCTTACGGGCAGCCGGACGCCGCCGCTTTAAAGGCTCCTGCTTCATCGTTCACCTCTTCTCCCGGTGTATGCCGGGGCAGCTTATTTTCAGAGGGCGGCGATCAGGTCGCCCATATCGTACAGACCCGGCTCCTTCTTTGCCAGATAGACCGCAGCATTCACTGCGCCGTTGGCAAAGATGCTGCGGGAGTAGGCGGTGTGCCGCAGGGTGATCACCTCGTCCGGGCCGCAGAACAGCACCTCGTGGTCGCCCACGATGCTGCCGCCGCGCACAGAGCTGATGCCGATTTCCTTCGGGTCGCGCTTCTGGCGCACGGAAGAACGGTCGTACACATAATGGTACGCGCCGTCATTCTGCTCGTTGATGGCGTCTGCAAGCATCAGCGCCGTTCCGCTGGGAGCATCCAGCTTGTTGTGGTGATGCTGCTCCACGATCTCAATATCATAATTGATGCCCAGCACAGCAGAGGCACGCTTGCACAGCTCGGCCAGCACGTTGATGCCCATGGACATATTGGCGCTCTTGAACACCGGAACGCTGCGGGACAGCTGTACTACCTTCAGCTGCAACTCCTCCGAAAGGCCGGTGGTGCACACCACGATGGGCAGCTTGTGGGTCTGGCAGTAGGGCAGTGCCTTTTCCACCGCAGCAGGGGAACTGAAGTCGATGATCACATCGCCCTTGCCGTTCAGCTTTTCCAGACTGTCGTAGACTGGGATGCCGTTCTGTTCGCCGTCCTGCATATCGATACCGGCCACCACGCAGCAGTCCTCCCGCTGTGCGATCATATCGCACAGCACATGGCCCATGCGGCCGCCAATGCCCTGAATCACGATCTCTGTCATTGTTGTTTCCTCGTTTCTATAATATGGCAGAATGCCCGGAAGCTGAAAATTCCCGGGCATTCTGTGCGCTTTTTATTCCTTGATCAGACCAGCAGCCTGCAAAGCCTGCTCGATCTTTGCCTTGTGGGCATCGCTGGGTTCTACCAGCGGCAGACGGCATTCGCCTGCATTCCAGCCCAGCACGTTCATGGCGTACTTGACCGGAATGGGGTTCACCTCGCAGAACAGAGCCTCCTCCAGCGGCAGCATTTCCAGCTGCAAAGCGCAGGCCTTGGCGGTGTCGCCGTCAAAGAAAGCCTGACAGCAGTTATGCACCAGCTCCGGCGCAACATTGGACACCACGCTGATAACGCCCTTGCCGCCCAGTGCCAGCAGGGGAACCACCTGATCGTCATTGCCGGAGTAGATATTCAGCGCATCACCGCACAGTGCAGCCACCTTGGCCACCTGAGAGATGTTGCCGGAGGCCTCCTTGATGCCGTTGATGAGCGGGTGCTTGCTCAGCTCCAGAGCGGTCTCGGGTGCAATATTCAGACCCGTGCGGGAGGGCACATTATACAGGATGACCGGGATGCCACCGGCCTCGGCCATGGCGGTAAAGTGCGCCACCAGACCGGCCTGCGAGGTCTTGTTGTAGTAGGGGGTAACCATCAGCAGGGCATCGGCACCGCAGGCAGCAGACTTTGCTGCCAGTGCGCAGCCGTGGTCGGTATCGTTCGAACCGGCACCGGCAATGACCGGTACGCGGTGATTGACCGTATCCACGGTGAACTTGATGGTGGCCAGCTGCTCCTCATCGGTCATGGTAGAGCACTCGCCGGTGGTGCCGCAGATGATGATGGCATCAGTGTGGCGGGCGATCTGATCCTCGATAATGCGGCCCAGCTCGTCAAAGTTGATGCTTCCGTCCTCGTACATCGGGGTGATGATGGCAACACCCGCACCGGTAAAGACAGGCTTCTTCATAGTAAAAACTCCTTTGCTGCGTGTATCGCGCAAAAATTCAGGCATTAGTCCATATAGCCCTTTGCTGCCAGCAGCTCAGCCAGCAGCACAGCACCGCCGGCAGCACCGCGCAGGGTGTTGTGGCTCATGCAGGCAAACTTGTAGTCAAACAGGGTATCCTCCCGCAGACGGCCGATGCACACAGCCATGCCGTTCTCAGTGTTGCGGTCCAGCTTGGGCTGCGGACGATCCGGCTCGGTAAAGTAGTGCAGGAACTGCTTGGGGGCGCTGGGCAGGTTCAGCTCCTGTGCGGGGCCGCGGAAATTCGCCCAAGCCTCCAGCATCTGCTCCTTGGTGGGCTTTTTGTCAAAGCTTACAAACACGGCTGCAGTGTGGCCGTCCGAAACAGGCACGCGGAAGCACTGTGCAGTGATGACCGGCTTCTCGGCATTGACGATCTGGTCACCTTCAATATGTCCCCACAGCTTCAGCGGCTCGCGCTCGCTCTTTTCCTCCTCGCCGCCGATGTAGGGGATCACGTTGTCCACGATCTCGGGCATCCGGTCAAAGGTCTTGCCTGCGCCGGAAATGGCCTGATAAGTGCACACCAGCGCCTTGCTTACGCCAAAGTCCTTCATCAGGGGATGCAGGGCAGGCACATAGCTCTGCAGGCTGCAATTGGACTTGACCGCGATGAAGCCGCGCTTGGTACCCAGACGCTTGCGCTGGGCGGGAATGATCTCGATATGGTCGGCGTTGATCTCGGGCACCACCATGGGAACATCCGGGGTGAAACGATGGGCACTGTTGTTGGAGACCACCGGGCACTCTGCCTTGGCGTATGCTTCCTCCAGTGCTTTGATCTCGTCCTTGGGCATATTGACAGCGCAGAAAACAAAATCCACCTGCGAAGCAACTTCCTCTACCTTGGAAGCGTCCAGAACGGTCATCTTCTTCACGCTCTCCGGCATGGGAGTAGTCATGGCCCAGCGGGAGCCCACTGCATCCTCATAGCTCTTGCCCGCACTGCGGCCGGATGCGGCCAGTACGGTCAGCTTGAACCAGGGATGATTCTCCAGCAGAGTCACAAAACGCTGACCCACCATACCAGTTGCGCCTACGATACCCACTTTATACTGTCTATCCATTTCCAGCACCTTTCCTTTCAAAAAAACAAACAGCAAATCTTATCATTGTGCACAACACGGCTTGCAAACCGGACAGCGATGCAATATAATAGATACTGTTTATACAGATTCTATAATATCATTGATACGTTGTCCGTGTCAATCATCGGAAAGGCAAATGCACAGTATGTTAAAAAAAGATTTTTGGTATGATTTACCCAAAGAGCTCATTGCACAGGAACCTGCGTCCCCTCGGGATGCGGCGCGGCTGATGGTTCTGAGCCAAAAAGACGACAGCATCCGGCACAAGGTGTTCCGCGACCTGCCGGAATTTCTGGAGCCGGGAGATCTTTTGGTGGTAAACAATTCCAAGGTGCTGCCCGCCCGCATCGTGGGCGTCAAGCAGCCCACCGGTGCCGTGTGTGAGCTGTTGCTGCTGCGGCAGGTGAAGGGAGACCAGTGGGAGTGCCTGGCAAAGCCCGGCAAGCGGATGCAGCCCGGCACGAAGGTAAGCTTTGGTGACAGCAGCCTGACCGCTGTGGTGGACGAGACCATGGAGGACGGCAACAAGTACGTTACATTCTATTATGATACCGAAACGCTTTATGAAAAGCTGGATGAATTTGGCAAGATGCCGCTGCCGCCCTACATCACAAAGCAGCTGGAGGATCAGAGTCAGTACCAGACCGTCTATGCCAAGGAGCTGGGCAGCGCAGCTGCTCCCACCGCCGGGCTGCACTTTACCCCGGAGCTGATGGACACCATCCGCGCCATGGGGGTCGGCATTGCCGAGGTCACCCTGCACGTTGGTCTGGGCACCTTCCGACCTGTGCAGGAGGACGAGATCTCCGACCATAAGATGCACAGCGAGTGGTACTCCATCAGCGAAGAGACCGCTCGGCGCATCCGCGAGACCAAGGCCGCAGGCCACCGGGTCATCGCTGTGGGCACCACCAGCTGCCGCACACTGGAGGCTGCCGCTGCCAAGTACGGCGAGATCAAGGCTTGCAGCGGCAACACCTCCATCTTCCTGTACCCGGGGGTGAAGTTCAACTGCATCGACGGTCTGATCACCAACTTCCATCTGCCGGAGAGCACCCTGATCATGCTGGTGTCCGCTCTGTACGGCTACGAAAAGACTATGCACGCCTATGAGGTAGCCGTGGCAGAGAAGTACCGTTTCTTCTCCTTTGGAGATGCGATGCTTATTTTGTAATTACAGCATAATGTTGTTACGATTATTCTGATAACTTGCAGGCTTGCGGCCTGCATCGAGGCTGCACGGCTGTTTTCCGTGCGCAGAAAGGAAAAAGACCATGCCTTCTTTGACGACCTACACCCTGCTCAAGCAGGAACACAACGCCCGGCGGGGCGAGTTCAAAACCGTGCACGGCACGGTGCAGACCCCTGCCTTCCAGAACGTTGCCACCGCCGGTGCCATCAAGGGCGGCCTGTCGGCGCAGGATCTGAAGGATATTGGCGCGCAGGTCATGCTGTGCAACACCTACCACCTGCATCTGCGTCCCGGCGACAAGCTGGTGGCAGATATGGGCGGCCTGCACAAGTTCACCCGCTGGAACGGGCCTATCCTGACCGACAGCGGCGGATTTCAGGTGTTCAGTCTGGCAAAGCTGCGTAAGATCACCGAGGAGGGCGTGACCTTCGCCTCCCATCTGGACGGTCACCGCATCTTCATGGGTCCGGAGGAGAGCATGCAGATCCAGGCAAATCTGGGCTCTACTATTGCCATGGCCTTTGATGAGTGTGTGGAGAACCCCGCCCAGCATGATTACTCCAAGGACAGCTGCGAGCGCACCACCCGCTGGCTGAAGCGCTGCAAGGCTGAGATGGCAAGGCTGAAGCATGAGGGCATCTCGGTCAACCCGGATCAGCTTCTGTTTGGCATCAATCAGGGCTGCACCTATGCAGATCTGCGCGTGGAGCACATGAAGCAGATCGCAGAGTTGGAACTGGACGGCTACGCCATCGGTGGTCTGGCTGTAGGCGAGCCCACCGAAGTGATGTATGAGATGATCAGTCAGGTGGAACCGCACATGCCCAAGGACAAGATCCGCTACCTGATGGGCGTCGGCACCCCCGGCAACATCATCGAGGCTGTGGCCCGTGGTGTGGATTTGTTTGACTGCGTTATGCCCAGCCGCAACGCCCGCCATGGTCACCTGAACACATGGAGCGGCATCATTAACATCAAAAATGCCAAGTATGAGCGGGACGAGCGTCCCATCGACCCCGCCTGCGGCTGCCCGGTGTGCCGCAACTACTCCCGCGCCTACATCCGGCACCTGCTCAAGGCAGACGAGATGTTGGGTATGCGCCTGACCGTGATGCACAATCTGTGGTTCTACAATCACCTGATGGAACGCATCCGGGATGAGCTGGATGCCGGTACCTTTACCGCCTTCCACGATAGATATGTGAAGCTTCTGGATACCCGAATTTAAACTTTAGCCTTGCAACAAGACTGATAAGAGGGTATAATAGCATTATCTGAATTTTTGAGAGGAGATTTTGCCCCATGCAATTTCTGACTACCACGTCCGAAGGCTATATCAGCCTGTTCTTCACGCTGGCACTGATGCTGGTCCTGCTGTACTTCATGATCTACCGTCCCCAGAAGAAGCAGGAAAAGAAGGATGCCGCTATGCGCAGCAGTCTGGAAATCGGCGATCAGGTCACCACCATCGGCGGTGTCATTGGCCGCGTTGTCGCCATCAAGGACGACACTTTTGTTCTGGAGACCGGCGCTGACCGGGTGAAGATCCGCTTCACCAAGTCTGCTATCTCTTCGGTCGAAAAGCTGAACATGGACAAGGCTCCTGCCGACAAGAAGTAAGCGTTAACACCGTGCATACATGAACCGCCTCCCTGCATAGACTATGTGCAGGGAGGCGGTTTTGTTATGTCTGAATCTCGAGGTTTCCCGGCGGAACTTCTTTCATTTCTGCTTTTCGGGGCGTTGGGGGTAGCTGTAACAGCGGCAGCTTTGGCCGGTTTTGCGCAGCTGATGGCCGGGCAGGGCTGCTCCGGCAGCGTAGTGCCGATACTTGCCACAACAGCCGTATGCATGGGCAGTTTGCTGTGTGCACTGGCGGCAGCGTTCCGAAAAAAGGCGCGCGGTCTGTTGACAGGACTGCTTCAAAGTACCTTTCTGGCAGTGCCGCTGGTGCTTTCTGCTGTATGGAACGGCACAGCCGCCGAGTCTGCTGTGGTGTGCCGCATTCTGGCGGTGCTGCTCTGCGGCTGCATTGGCGGGCTGTTTGGCGTCACCCTGCGCAGTCGCAGGCATGCACTTCGTTGATCAATCTGGCAAATCGAATACATCAGAGGGGAAAACAGCGTATGTGGATCTATGAACAAACCAAACCGGAAGAAGCCTTATCTTTGCTGCCGCAGACAGTCAGCCTGCCGGTGCAGAAAGCGGAGCCCACCCTGCCGACTGTACCGGAAACTGCACCGGAGCCCGTAGAGCAATTGCCATCAAAAGAGCCCTGCATCCCGGCAAAGCGACACGCCACCCGGGATTGCTGGCTGCTGGCTGCGGCCTTTCTGCTGGGGTGCACGGCAGCCGGTGTATTGCAGGCCGTATGCGATGCCCGGCAGGCAGAACTACTGCAGTATTATCTGGAGGCATGGCAAAGGCTGTTTGCACCGGGCAGTATGCAGGGGGCGGTACAGCTTTTTGGCATGGAATATCTCGCGCTCGGCCTTGTGGTCAGCCTTTTTCTGGCACTGGGGCTTTCTGCCCTTGGCCCTGTAATGATCTTTGGCAGCATGATGCTGTATGGCCTTGGCAGCGGCCTGCTTATGGTACAGCTATGCGCCGCAGGCGGATGGAAAACGGTACTTCTGGCGCTGCTGTGGACAGGCCTGCCGGCGGCAGCAGCAAGCGGCTGTCTGTGCTTTTTCGGGGCTTGTGCTTTGCAGGTCAGCAGCCGGATCCACGCCTACTCCTTCCGCAGGCATCCCGGCGGACAAGCCCGCCCCGGGGTACAGGCACTGCTGGGACAATATCTGCTGACCATGGTGGTGCTGCTGCCGCTGTGCGGTGCGGCAGCAGGGCTTTCGTATCTTGGCAGTCGCCTGTGAACAGCATCCTTTTCTTGCGGGTTTTGGCACAGTGTGTTACAATAACAAAAGACCATAATAAATGAGGGACAGACATGAAATTGAAATCCGTCTATGTATGCTCCAATTGCGGAGAGACAAGCCCCCGCTGGATGGGGCGCTGCCCCAGCTGCGGCAGCTGGAATACCATGAACGAGGACGTTGTTGCTGAAGCGCCCAAGGCGGGGACTCCTGCCGCCCGTCAGGCTGCTGCGGCACGGCAGGAGGGCGTGACCACCCTGACCGCCCGGCGGCTGTCAGAGATCAGCACCACGGAGGAAAAAAGCCGCATCCTGACCGGTATCTCGGAGCTAGACCGCGTATTGGGCGGCGGCATCGTGCTGGGCGGCGTGGTGCTTTTGAGCGGTGAGCCGGGCGTGGGTAAATCCACTATGCTGTTACAGCTGTGCGGCGCCATCTCCAACCAGCACAGCGTATTGTATATCACCGGCGAAGAGTCTGTCCGGCAGGTCAAGCTGCGTGCCGCACGGCTGAAGGTACCGCAGGATAACATCTTTCTGGCGGCAGAGAATGACGTGGATGAGATCTGTGGACTGATTGAAAAAGAAAAGCCGGACCTTGTGGTCATCGACTCTATCCAAACCATGCGCTGCATGGACATCTCGTCCTCGTCCGGCACAGTCAGTCAGGTGAAGGAAAGTGCCGCGCGGCTGCTAGCAGTCGCCAAAAAGCAGGAAATTCCAATGTTCATCGTAGGTCATGTGAACAAGGATGGTGCAATTGCAGGTCCCAAGGTCATGGAGCATATCGTGGATACGGTGCTTTACTTTGAGGGCGACAAGATGCTGCCGTACCGTATTCTGCGGGCAGCCAAAAACCGTTATGGCTCTACCAATGAGCTGGGAATGTTCGATATGACCGGCACAGGACTTGCCGAGATCGAAAACCCCTCCCAAATGCTGCTGGAAGGACGTCCGCTGGGAGTTTCCGGTAACTGTGTAGCCTGCACCATGGAGGGCAGCCGTCCCATCCTGAGCGAGATACAGGCACTTGCCACCAAGACGAATTTCCCGGCACCCCGCCGCGCCTGCAGCGGATACGACTATAACCGCATGAATCTTTTGATCGCTGTGCTGGAAAAGCGGGCAGGGTACTTCTTTGGCAATCTGGATGTCTATGTCAATATCGTGGGCGGCATTGCACTGCGGGATACCGCCTGCGACCTTGCAGTCTGTCTGAGCATGGTCTCTTCGCTGCTGGACCGCCCGGTCAGTGATAAGCTTATCGCTATCGGAGAGGTAGGTCTGGGCGGGGAAGTGCGCAGCGTTCCCAATCTGGAACAGCGTCTGCACGAGGCAGAGCGTATCGGCTTTGAGCGGGCTGTCATCCCCAAGCACAGTCTTGCGCACCTGAATGCCGCAGATTATCCTGGCATGAAGCTGGTCGGTGCGGCGTATATCGCAGATGCCATCAACGCGCTGAAAAATGACCGCCTGTGATGAAACGAGGAGCCTATGTCGATCTATCTGGACGAAAGAAATCCCGGCAAGCATGCACCCTTTGAGGATGCCGCCCCGGATATTGTAGAATATGTGCGGTACCTTGAGGTGATCGCCGGCAAAAGCGCCAATACGGCGTTCAGTTATTACTGTGACCTACGCTCCTTCAGCCGCTTTATGAAGCGCCGCCGCGGGCTTGTGGCCGCAGATGCAGAGTTTAAGGAGATCGACCCCAAAGGGCTGGATACGGCCTTCTGGGGCAGCATAACCAAAGAGGATATCTACGAATATCTGTATTTTTTAAACCGGGAGTGCGGCAACAAAAAATCTTCTACCGCCCGGCGGCTGGCCAGCCTGCACGGCTTTTATGATTATCTGGTCAATCAGGTCAACCGCCTATCCGAGGACCCTACGGCGGCCATCCGTCCGCCCAAGCAGGATAAAGTATTGCCCAAGTACCTGACGGCAGAGCAGTCCATCTCGCTTTTGGAGAGCACCCAGACCCAGAGCGATTTCCCGGAGCGGGATTATTGCATGGTGGTGCTGTTCCTCAACTGCGGTATGCGCCTTGCAGAGCTGGTAGGTATGGACCTTGGAGACATTGATCTGGAACAGCGGCAGATCCGCCTGTTCGGCAAAGGCCATAAGGAACGCATGGTCTACCTGAACGATGCCTGTGTGGAGGCGTTGCAGTTGTATCTGCGCAAGCGCAATACTATGGAAGGGCTTTCACCCAAGGAAAAAGCCGTGTTCATTACGCGGATGCGCAAGGAGCGTATCTCGAACCGCAGGGTAGAACAGCTGATCTCCGGCGCAATGAAGGCTGCCGGACTGAAGGGCTTTTCCACCCATAAGCTGCGCCATACTGCCGCTACGTTGATGTATCAAACCGGCAATGTGGATATCCTTACCCTCAAGCAGCTTCTGGGTCACAGCAGCGTCGGAACAACGCAAATTTATACGCACCTACAAGAATTTCAGGTGCGCTCTGCCATTGAGGAAAATCCGCTGGGCAAGGTACTGCCCATAAAAGCCACAAAAGCAAACTTGGATACAACAGAAGCAGCAGGGGAGACATCGGCTGAAAATGCCCCAGCGGGAGAGGACGTCTCTGAGCCGTCCGGCCCAATGGCCGCCTTTAAGGGCACTGCACAGGATGGCTTCCGGGCAGATATCTCGGCAATATCTGATGAGAAAAACGACGATTTATCAAGCGATACTTAAACCCGCACAAAACATCTAATAAGACGATTCAAGGACCTATGGCACGATACGGCTTGACCGGATAACGTCATGGGTCCTTATAATTTGCATTATAAGCAGTCAGCAGCCATACATACAGGAGCGTCCATAGAAACGATCTGATAGAAACGCGCAAAGTAATGTCTACACAAAAACAAATGAACAACCACAGCCGCAAACTGTAAATCATAAAACGCAGCATGAAATGTTATAAAGCGGCGCATAGGTGCTTACTGGAATAAAAGAATTACAAACGAACCGATGCAGCAGCGCATAACACAGGAGCAATCTGTAAGCGTGAGACAGAGAAAACAATAAAACATGATAAAAAGTGCAGAATGCGCAGAACGGTTGAACCAAGCCTAATAATGAGCCAGTCGAGGCTGGAACGCCGAAAATCCGGGAAATGGGCATTTTTCACTTCCCTAAGTTTCGCATAACGTGCATTATACGAAACACCAATAATCAAAAAACAGAAGCTGCCCTTCTCTCTTTCTGTCAGATTTCCGGCAGCTTCTGTGGATGCTTTTCAGTTTGCACACGCGCGCTTCTACGCCGCTGGACATATTACCAGTATGTTCAAGTGTTTGACTTATACCTGCGGTGGCTGTTCTGGTGCATTACAGGTCATGTTATAAAAGCAGTATCGCTTTTTCAGCTTCGGTGATACGATGCTCATTTCACCGGTAGCGGTTCTGTGCCAAAGTATGCACAGATGGCTTCGTAATAAATGCGCGCCACAGTCTTGCAGCTCTCCTCGCTGCCAAAGCGCTCTACATCCTCGGCATTCGTTACAAAGCACTGCTCTGCCAACACTGCCGGACAATCCACATCTTCCAGCAGCGTAAAGCTGCGCTCAGGCCGCACCTGTGTGTAGGTGTTCTCTACCAGCTGCTTCTGGTCGTTTTCCAGATAATAAATGTACCGCACTCCCCCGCGTCCGCGCAGCTTTGCGCCGATGCTCTGCATTCCACCTGCCAGCAGCCGGGCAAAATAAAAGCTCTCCTGATGCCATGTGCGCCCGGGCACTGCCGGATAGCATTCAAAGCCGGATGCCGTAGAGCCATTGGCTGCGGAGTTACCGTGGATGGACAGCAGCAGCTGCGGGCTTTGAGCACTGGCGGTGGCTGCACGTTGGGCAGGTGTCGCGGTTTCATCAAAGCTTTCCCGGGTCTGCAGCGGAATGTAATTAGAATCCTCTTCTAACCACTGAAGCAGCGCAGCAGCCGTAGCTGCGGTGACCTGTTTTTCCTCGACCACTCCCCTTGCGCCTGGGTCGTTGCCGCCATGTCCGGCGTCTATTGCCACCCGGTACGGCGGGTCGCCCACCACAGGACGAAAATCATCCTCTGCGTCCGAGACTGCGGGTTCTGCGGGTGCGTTCAATTCCAGTGCCGCCTTCCATAAAAACAGGCCGAAACAGAGCATTAATGCCGCAAAAACAAGCAGTAATCCGTGCAAAATCCGACGCTTGGCTTTGCGGCGGTGCGTTTTGCGTTTACTATGCTTATTTGCGGGTCTGCGATGACTGGTTGGCATAAAGTTTTACTTCCTGTTCGTTCTACATTTATAATACGAGTATACTCGCCTTTTCCCTGCACTGCAACAAAAAAAGACTGCCAATTTTTCAAAAGGCAGTCCTTACTAGGTTATTTCAGTTCTACAACCGTCACGCCGCTCTCACCTTCGCCGTAACGACCAAGACGGAAGCTTTTTACCATGCGGTTGCCGCGCAGATGCTTATGAATGGCGGTGCGCAGCGCACCGGTGCCGTTACCGTGAATTAGATAGACCACCGTCTGTCCGTTCAGGATGGCGCGATCGATAAAGGAGTCCACCTCCGACAGTGCCTCGTCCACCGTAAGTCCCAGCAGGTTGCACTCCATTTTGGCAGTACGCTGTACGCGCTCTACCCTGCCGTTGGGACGGTTGGTATCGCCTGTCAGGCGGGAATACCGCTGCTGCGCCTTGGTTTTTGGTGCAGTGGGTTCTTTTACCAGCTTTTCCGGTTGCTTCAAGCCCTTGAGGGGTACCTTGGTCTTAATGATACCGGCGCGCACCAGCACATCGCCGTTTTTATCAGGCAGCGCCAGAACGGTGGCCAGCTGGTTCAGCTCTGCAATACAGACCTCCTGCCCTACCTTTACCTCCTTCAGTGGCACAAACTCCTTAACGGGGTTATGTACCACCTCCGTACCGGCAAACAGCTTTTCGGTCTCCTTTTTGGCAATCTCGCGGGCGCGCTGCGCTTTCTGCTGGGCGCTCATGCACTCGTCCTTTTGCAACTGGCGCAGCTCGTCAGTCAGCGCGTAGGCCTGCGTTTCCACCTGCTGTGCCAGCGTGCGTGCCTTGGCACGAGCGGCTTCCAATTCATTCTCGCCCTGCTGGATCAGCTCGTCCCGCTTTTTGCGGGCGGCTTCCAGCTGATGGGAGGCTTCGTTGCGTAGCTGCTCCACCTCGTTCTGGCTTTCTTTCAGTTGAAGTTTCAGATCATCCAGCTGACCCAGAACTGCATCCAGACGTTTATCCTCAGCAGACAGATGCTGCTGGGCAGCCTCAATGACGCGGCTGGGGATGCCAAGCTTTTCGCTGATCAGGAACGCATTGGATTTTCCCGGTACACCCACACTCAGCTTATAGGTTGGGCGCAGGGTCTCCAGATCAAACTCGCAGCTGGCATTGACCACGCCCTTTGTTTCCAATGCAAAGACCTTCAGCTCTGCATAGTGGGTGGTCGCCATCAGCAGAACGCCACGGCGTCGCAGCTCCTCAATGATGGCAACTGCCAGCGCGGCGCCCTCGGCTGGATCGGTACCGGCACCCAGCTCGTCCAGCAACACAAGGGTGTGCGGCATAGCCAGTTCCAGAATACCGGTGATTTTTTTCATGTGGCCGGAGAAGGTAGAAAGGCTCTGTTCAATGCTCTGTTCGTCGCCGATATCCACCAAAAATTCATCAAACACGCAGATCTCGCTGCGCTCGTCTGCCGGGATCAAAAAACCGCACTGCGCCATGGCACACAGCAGACCGGCGGTTTTCAGAGTGACCGTTTTACCGCCGGTATTCGGGCCGGTGATGATAAGAGAATCATACTCCCCGCCCAACGCAATGTCCACCGGAACGCACTTTTGCGGATCAATCAAAGGATGGCGGGCACGGATCAGATTAAAGGAAGAATCTGTCCGCACAGCAGGCTTGAAGGCTTTCAGTTCCAGCGCAAGCCGCGCTTTCGCCAGCAGAATGTCGATTTCCAGCATGGCCTTGTAGCTGTACTGGAACTGCGGTTCAATGGCAGCTACCTGTGCGGTAAAGGCCACCAGAATGCGCTCGATCTCCTGCGCCTCCTGTGCGCGGTATTGCAGGATGCGCGCATTGGCTTCCACCACAGCCTGCGGCTCCACGAACACCGTAGCGCCCGTAGAGGATACATCGTGGATGATACCGCTCACTTCGCCGCGGTATTCGCTCTTGACCGGCACAACGTACCGGCCGTTGCGCATAGAAACCACGCTTTCCTGCAAGTATTTAGAGGTATCCATATTGCGCACCATGCTTTCCAGCCGGTCGCGGATGCTGTTTTCGGTGGCTCGGATCTTCTTGCGCAGTTCTGCCAGCGTGCGGGAGGCGGTATCCGCCATGGCGTCTGGTGCCAGAATGGCACTTGAGATCTGCTGCTCAAGACCCGGTTCCGGTGCAAGTGCGTAAAACAGATCATCGGTCAGCAGTGCGTCATGTTCAGAGGAGCCGTACCAGCTAGTCAGGTGTTGAAAATTGCGCAGCGCACCGGCCACCATCAGCAGCTCGCCCATGGAAAGCACACCGCCCTTTACGGCACGGGCGGCAAGCTGACTGACCCCTTCCACTCCGCCAAAGCGCGGCGAGCCGTTTTTGATCAGCAGAGTGTTGATGGCGTCCGTCTGTTCCAGTGCATAGCGCACCTCATCTGGGTCGCACTGCGGCTCAATAGCCAGCAGCATGGCACGGGCTTCCTTGCATACGCAGCCATCTGCTGCACGGGCAATGATCTTATCCAGTTCTAATGTTTTTAAGTAGCTTGTTTCCATACTGTTCCTTTTTGGTTAGGGCAGCACACTTTTCAAAAAGGCATAGCTCTTCAGCGGCTTATCCAGATGCGTCAGGGCATAGTTTTCAGCCACTGTGGAAAGCTTTGCCAGACTGCCCACAGAGATCTTGAATGCAAATATTTTTTTGTCCTCTACTAAGCAGATGTGGCGCAGCGCAAACAACGCAGCCTTGTCCAGATTGCAGTTCTTGCCTGCTTTTGCCGCACAGGACGCGCAAAGCAGATGCCCTTCCTGTGCGTCCAGATAAAAGGCATCTCCTTCATCGTAGGTGCCGCAATCCCGGCAGCAGACAATCTGCGGCATAAAGCCGCACTCGCTCATGGTGCGCAGCTCAAATACTGCCTTGATCACCCGCAGGTCGGTGCGATGCTCGCTGATCATATACAGGCTGTTCAGCACTAGACGCAATTCCCGGGCCGCTTCCTCGCCGGTAGGCGAAAGCGCAGCAGCAAGTTCTGTCAGATACATGGCAAGACTTACCCCTTCAATGGAGGAGGAAATGCCGTGGAAGATGTTCTGCACCTCGGCTTCTCGCACGGTATACATATTGCGTCCGGGCACCAGCGTAAACTCTGAATAGCAGAACAGCCCGCAGGCACTGAACAGCTTGCTTTTCAACCGCAGACTGTTTGCAGCCATTGCCGTGATTACGCCCAGTTTCGGGGTAAGAATCGTCAGAATACGGTCTGCTTCTCTATAACGGGTCTCCTTCAGTACCAGACCCATGGTCACAAATGGTTCCATCATCCGTTTCTCCTGCCGGATGCTCGGCGGGCAGCTGCACCCGTTGTTTGTAATCGAGATAACGGAGAATATTCCCCGTGCAGGCAAAGGCCTGCCAGCTTGCAGCAGCATCCATTTTCAGCACTCCTTCCCTTTCCTGTACACAGGCTGCTTTTGTTATAGTGTCAGCCTGATTCTAGCACAGCATACAAGGGAAAACTGTCCTGCTTTGGCAGAGCTCAGCGGTTGGATGGATTCTGCTTGAAGCCGAAGTTATTCAGCAAAAATTCGTTGTCCCGCCAGTCGGATTTTACCTTGACCCAGCACTGCAAATTGACCCGGCAGCCCAGAAACTCCTCGCAGTCGGCGCGGGCAGCACTGGCGATTTTTTTAAGCATGGCACCACCCTTGCCGATGACCATGCCCTTATGGCTCTCCCGCTCGCAGTAGATGTTCACATCAATGTCGATCAGGTCTGTGCCCAGGCGCTCCTTGAAGCGCTCCACCACCACTGCAATGCCGTGCGGGATCTCATCCCGCATAAAGAGCAACGCCTTTTCGCGGATGACCTCGGCCACCAGCTCCTTTTCCGGCATATCGGTATAAGCGTCGTCATCAAAGTAATGGGGGCCTTCCACGGCATAGCGGCTCAAGGCATCGAACAGTTCCTCACTGCCCTCCTTGTTGCGCACACTGATGGTGTAGATCTCGTCAAACACGCCCAGCGCCTTCAGCTCTGCCTTGCGGGCTTCCAGGTCGGCAGGATCTTTCACAAGGTCGGTCTTGTTGATGACCGCAATGGCCGGGCCGCTGCGCTGTAGCGCCTCCACCAGCACCATCTCGGATTCGTTCAGTGCACCGTAGGGTTCGAACAGCATCATGGAAACATCCACATCCGCAATGGAATCGCTGGCGGTCTTATCCATGCGTTTGCCCAGCTTATTGTGGGCTTTGTGCACACCGGGGGTATCCAGCAGCACATATTGCAGCGGCCCCCGGGTGATCACGCCGGTGATGCGGGTGCGGGTCGTCTGGGGCTTGGAGGTGACGATAGCCACCTTTTCGCCGACCAAGAGGTTCGTCAGGCTGGATTTGCCCACGTTCGGCCGTCCGATGACAGCAACGAATACAGAGGAGGTGTCGTAATGCTCCTGAACGGGTGTTGTAGTACTCAAAGTGAACTCCTGTCTTGTTTTTTATGTTCTGTTGCAGTGAAGGAATATCATTCCGTGTAGCTGACCGTGCGGGGCAGACCCAGCTGCAGCAGCACAGCCTCTTCCTTTTCGCGCATACGCATAGCTTCCAGACCGCCGTTTTCGTGGTCGTAGCCCAGCAGATGCAGCATGGAGTGAACGGTCAAAAAGGCCACCTCCCGCTGCAGCGGATGCCCATACAGATTCGCCTGCTCCATGGCGCGCTCCATGCTGATAACGATATCGCCCAGCATCATGCAGCCGTTGTTCTCGTCGATATCATACTTGCCGTTCTCACCCAGAGGAAAGCTCAGCACATCGGTGGGCATGGGCTTGTTGCGGTACTGGTTATTCAGCTCGGCAATGGCAGCGTTGTCCACAAAGGTAACGCTGATCTCGGCGGGGCGGTCGAAATGCTCATATTCCAGCACGGCATTGCAGGCACGGCGGATGAGGATGCGGAGCCCAGAGGGCACCTTGACAGCTTTCTGGGAGTTGGTAATCAAAACTTTGTTGGACATATCGGTCCACTCCTTTCAAAGGGTTACTTAAAATTCTTTTTGTTTTCTTTATTTTCCGCTTCGGCAGCCGGATGGGCGGCGCGCTCGTAAGCCTTTACGATCTCCTGCACCAGCCGGTGACGCACAACGTCCTTATCGGTAAAGTAGCACTGTGCAATGCCGTTCACATCCTTCAGCACCTTCAGCGCGTCCACCAGACCGCTGCGGGTGCTGCCCGGCAGATCGATCTGAGTTACATCGCCGGTAACAACTACCTTAGAGCCCACACCCATACGGGTAAGGAACATTTTCATCTGTTCCGGGGTGGTGTTCTGCGCCTCGTCCAGAATGATAAAGGAATCATCCAGTGTGCGCCCGCGCATATAGGCTAGCGGCGCCACCTCGATGATCTGCTTTTCCACCAGACGCTCGTAGGTCTCTGCGCCCAGCATATCAAACAGGCCGTCGTACAGCGGACGCAGATAGGGGTCTACCTTCTGCTGCAGGTCACCGGGCAGAAAGCCCAGCTTCTCCCCTGCCTCCACCGCCGGGCGGGTCAGGATGATACGGGAGACCTCCTTAGCCTTGAAGGCTTTTACTGCCATGGCAACGGCCAGATAGGTCTTGCCAGTACCCGCCGGGCCGACACCGAAGGTAATGGCATTGGAACGGATGGCGCTCAGATATTCCTTCTGTCCCAGCGTTTTGGGACGGATAGGGCGTCCCTTGACCGTGACAGTAACAAAATCCTCGGTCAGCTCCTTGACCCGCTTCTCCGCGCCATCATGCGCCAGACTGATACAGTAGTGCACAGTCTGATCCTCCAGCGGGGTGCGGTTCTCGATCAGAAGAAGCATTCCCTCCACGGCGCGGTTCGCAGCGGCCACGTTGGCAGGCTCGCCGGAAATGCGCAGCTGTGTACCGCGGCAGACAGCTGTAACAGAAAACTCTTTTTCCAACAAGCGAATATTCCGGTCGCAGTTGCCAAAAACAGCTGCTGCAATCTCTACACTATCCAGTTCAATACACTTTTCCGCCATGGAGCTCCTCCCGAATTGCAGAATCTGATAACTATATTGTACCACCAAAATCTTCAGAAGAAAACTATGAAAAGTGCACAAAATATTTTCCTGCATTCCATCGGTTTTTCCATACGAACTGTGTCTTAAAGCTTTTTGATGGCTTTTTTCTGAAAACGCTTGACAAAGTATATCGGTCGGCGATATACTTTGTCAAGCGATATATCGGCTTACGATATAAAGACTTCCGATATCGTTCATGGAGTATTTCAGTATGGAAAACCTTGCATTGACCGAATCGACCTATTATATCCTGTTGTCTCTTTACCATCCGCAGCACGGCTATGGCATTATGCAGCAAACGGAGCAGCTTTCCGGTGGCAGAGTCCATCTTGCCGCCGGGACACTGTATGGTGCATTGACCTCTCTGTGCGATAAAGGCTGGATCCGTCCCCTGCCTGCTGAGAGCGGCAGCCGCAAAAAGGAATACCAGCTTACCGCAGAGGGTGTACAGGTTTTAAAGCATGAGCTTGCCCGTTTGCAGCAGCTTGTGGCCAATGGTGAGAGCATCCTGAAGGAGGAAGCCTTATGAGGGAAAAGAAAACCGTTTTCAAGCTTTTCTTTGTGTGGGATTTTGAAAAAGAAGAGCGCTGGCTGAACGAGATGGCGCAGGATGGCTGGGTACTGGACAATACCGGGTTTTCCTTTTATACTTTTGTGCGCTGCGAACCGGGCGAATATATCATTCGCTTGGAGATGAACCCCAGCAGCGATTACCGCGCTTTTGTAAAGGAACTGGGTGCAGAATATATCGGTGGCTATGTCAACTGGGTGTACTTCCGTCGGAAAGCGGAGCTTGGCAGCTTTGAGCTGCTCTCGGATATCGACTCCCACCTGACGCACCTGAGTCGTATCGACCGTATGCTTTCCCTGCTCTGTCTGGCAAACCTGATCCTTGGTATAACGAACTCTCTGGATCAGGCTCGCTACGGTTGGCTGAACCTGTTGTGCGCAGCAATGCTCTCCTATGCACTGGGGCGTATCCACGGTATGAAAGCAGCGCTGGAAAAGGAACGCAGTTTGCACGAATGATTTGTCAAGCCCTTCTTTGACACAACCGCGGAGAAAAAGCTGGCGTATCTTTGGATAAAAAGACCATAGCAAACCGTTCTCCATCGTGATACAATAGCAAGCGTTGTATGCCGCCCGGCGGCCGTTTATACTGCTTGAAAACAAAGGAGAAGGAACCATGGAACAGCTTTTTCTGATGCCCGGTGAAGAACGATACGAGCGCTTCAAGGATCGCAACGGTGTTCCCAAGGTGCACTACTCCTACTGCTCCATGCGCGGCGCATTCTTTGACTGCGAGAGCCGCAGTCTTGAGGAAGCCCAGCGCCTGTGCGAAAACTGGCTTGTAGGACAGGATCGCTGCTACCGCAACTAACATAGAACCTTAAAACCCCTGCCGTATTTGCAGACCTTTCCGCAAAACGGCAGGGGTTATTTTATATATAGGCTTTACCTCCACACCTGCGCACAGACAAGTTCCAGTACACTGCCGGCAATACAGCGGGATTTATCCGAAATCAGGAAACAGTTGGAAAGTTCCTCCCGCCGGGGGTCAATATCCGCGATCTTAAAGCCCGGTGTGACCGGATAGTCGCTGCGCAGCAATCCGCGCAGAATGCCTGGAATCTGTGCTGTGACCGGGATCTCTACCCCCTCCGGGGTGTGGATGGTGGCAATGGTCTCACCCTTCTCTACTAAATCGCCGATTTTACGCACATTCATAAAAACACCGGCGGCCTGTGCATGGATCACCCGCTCTGCACCGTACCCGCCAATGACGCCGGGAATGCCGGTATTAGGGATAGCACTCCCCTCCCGGATGATCCGGCCAAGCCGGTGGCCGCGCTTGGTTTCTACCACGGCGTCCACGTCCTTCCCAGCAACAAAGCCTGGGCCAAGGGCAATGGTCAGCGGTGCCATATTCCGGCGGGTGCCAAGGTTGCGCTTAGCCAGAATGGCGTCTACCACGACATCAGGCTTTGCCCGGGCAATACAGGCTCCCTCCGGGTCAATGAGCACCGGAACAGCGCTCTGCGCCCAGATGGACTGCGCCTGCTCTAATGTTTCAATGCAGACAGCGTGCAGACCCTCAACAGTTGTTTCGCCTTCATACACTGCTTCACACAGAGCCACCTGACGGCGGATGGCTGCGGGCTGTGTCGTTTCCAGTACCAGCACCCGCAGCCCGGCGCTCCACAACCGGTGGATGGTTCCAGTGGCAAGGTCGCCGCCGCCGCGCACGATAATTAAGGCATCCTTTTTCATTTTGCTTCCTCCCCGGGGAAAAGTGTCTGCAACAACACCTCCATGGAGCCGCCACAGGCAGCAATGGTCGCATCCTCGTTTTTGCCGTCAGCCGAAAGCTGCAGGCATTGCAGAACGGGCGCAGCCTGTGCCAACAGCTTCTGAGCAGCCTGTACCGTGTAATGCTCCATAATACCGCCGCCTACGCTGCCCACGGTGCTGCCATCGGGTAGGATGAGCATCTTTGCGCCCACATCCCGCGGAGTGGAGCCGTGCCGCGCAACAATGGTAGCCAGCACCGCCGGGGTGCTGGCTTTTTCTGCCTGCGTCATCGCATCCAGCAAGGTGATGGGATAGCCCTCAGTCTGGGGACGGGCGTTTTTGACCTGCACGATCTGCGCCAGAATGGAAAGCGCAATCTCCGCAGCCGTCTGCGCCCCGATGGCAAGGCCGATGGGCGCGCAGAGTGCATCAATTCGCTGGCTGTCCAGACCGTTCTCCAGCAGCTGACGACGCACCAGTGCGGCACGGCCACGGCTGCCCATCATGCCCACATAGGCCGCAGGTTTTTGTAAGATCTGGGTAAGGCAATCCAAATCAAAGGCGTGGGAGCGGGTCAGCACTGCAAAATAGGTCTCTGCCCCGCCGGGCACATTTTGAAGTGCCTGTGCAAATGGGGCACAAAGCACGGTATCCGCTCCGGCGGCGCGCAGCTGCTGGGCAAATTCCTCCCGGTCGTCTATGGCAAGTACCGGCAGGCCGAGAAGCTTTGCCTGCTTTACAAGAGCAGCCGCCACATGACCGCCGCCGCAGACTACCAGCTGCGGCACAGCACCAAAGCGCTCGGCAAATACCCGCTGCCCGTCCAGCGTAAGAAAGCCCGTGGCGGTACAGGCTTGCAGGGCGGCAAGCTGCCGCTGCAAAAGCTCGGCGCTCCGGGTCTGCCATAGGGCATCTCCGTCCCGCAGCAGCAGCTGACTGCCCGCCTCTGCGCCTTCCAGCACGGTAGCCAGCGTATAGCTGCCGGTCTGGTTTGTACTTTGCAGAACGTCTGCAAGCGTTTGTCTGTTCATTGGTGTTTTTCTCCCTCTGTTATTGCTCCACAGGCGTTACCTTATCAAACTGTGTTTGATCCAGTGCTGCCTGCCAGCTTTGCCAGTCCTCCGGCAGCATACGCCATGCAAGCCCGCACCCCGCCGAAATCTCACGCGGCAGCGGGATCAGCCGCCCGGGCACCTGTCGGGCATGGCATTGCTTTTCCCACTCCATAGCCTCTAAGGTGGTGCGGAAGGAAAGCACGATATAGTTTCGTTTTATTCGCATAAAAGTTCCTGAGCAAGTGCACAGACTGCCTGCGCTGCCTGCTGCACCTCCTGCTCCGTATTGAAATGAGAAAAGCTGAACCGTACTACACCCTGCTCCACAGTGCCAAGCGCCTTGTGCATCAGCGGAGCACAGTGCGCTCCGGCACGCACGCAGACGCCATAGTCCTCCCACAAGATATCTGCCACCCGGGCAGAATCCTCTTGCCCGATATTCAGCGCTACAATGGGCGCACGGGGCTGCATGGTCATATCACCATACACTGTTACGCCCGGCGCAGTGCGCACCTGCTCATAAAACAGGCGGGCAAGGGCGGCTTCCCGGGCGGCAAGGTTTTCTACACCCTGTTCCAGCAGCCATTGTACACCGGCGCAAAGCCCTGCAAGGCCGTGCACGTTCAGCGTGCCAGCCTCCAGTGCGGTGGGCATCTGCAATGGGTGCGTTTCGTCAAAGCTGTGCACACCGCTGCCGCCCACAAGGAGCGGCGCAACATGCAGGCCGGGGCGCACATAAGCACCGCCGGTGCCCTGCGGCCCCAAAAGCGCCTTGTGCCCGGTAAAGCACAAAGCATCTATGCCAAGCTGCTGCACATCAATGGGCTGCGCACCTGCGGTCTGGGCTGCGTCCACGATCAGCGCTAGACCGTGCCGGCGCGCAAAGTCTGCTGCGCGGGCAAGGTCTATGCCGTTGCCGGTCACATTGGAAGCTCCCGTCACCACCAGTGCCCGGGTCGTGGGACGCAGCAATACTTCCCATTGGTCGTAGCACAGCCGGTCAGCTTCATCTACGCCTGTAAAGGAAACCTCTACCCCCTGCGCCCGCAGCCGGTACAGCGGGCGCAGAACAGAATTGTGCTCGCATACCGTTGTGATGACATGGTCGCCCGGATGCAGCACGCCGTTCAGTACTGTGTTCAGCGCCATGGTCGCATTGGCGGCAAAAACAATGCAGGAGGGGTCCGGCGCATGGAAAAGCTCCGCCAGCGCCAGACGGGTATCCAGCACGACCCGTGCGGCGTGAAGGGTAGGCTCGTGTGCGCCGCGCCCGGGATTGCCAGCCGTATGCAGTGCCTCCACAATAGACTGCTCCACCTGCGGCGGTTTATGCAGGGTGGTGGCTGCGTTGTCAAGATAAATCACGGCTTTACCACGTTCCCTGCCTGCGTCAGCTTTTCGGCAATGGTGTACATGTTGGTCACGCTGCCCACAGCCAGCTTCTCGGCAAGGCCGTAGAAGTTCAGGCAGGTGCCGCAGGTCAGGATCTCCACGCCCTGCGCTTCCAGCGCCTTAAGATCCTCCAGCATGGCAGAGCCTTCACAGGTCAGTGCTGCGCCGCCGTTATAGAACAGGATGGTCTTGGGCAGCTTGTCCTGCTGAGTCAACGCAAACACAAAGGCCTTGAGCAGGGTCTTGCCTAGCTCCTCGCTGCCCTCGCCCATAACGGCAGCGGAAATAGCCACCACCGTATCCGTATGGGCATCCGGTACGCAGACAGGGGCTTGCTCTGCCGGTGCGCTTTCTGCTTCGCCCAGCGTGAACAGCACGCGGTATTTGCGCTCTTCCAGCTTTTCCGCGCTGTACTGATACCCCTTCTGCTGTGCCATCTTGGTCAGGTTCTGTACGGCGATCTCGTTGTCCACAAGTACCTCCACCTGTCCAGCGCCCTGCAGCTCGGAAATAGCTTTTTTTGCCTTAACAACAGGCAGCGGGCAGGCATCGCCCAGCGCATCCACTTTGATAAATTCAGCCATGCTGATTACTCCTCTCATTTGTCTGTTACAGTGATCTCGATTTCCTGCTTCGGCAGGATCTCTCCCACGATGCTTGCAGGCAGACCTGCGGCGCGCAGTTCCTGTTCCAGTGCCGCTGCATCCGCCGGGTCTACCGCCAGCAGCAGCCCGCCGGAGGTCTGCGGGTCGAACAAAACTTCCTCCATGGCAAAGCTTACGTTTTCAAACCGGACGAACGGCCCGGTATGGTTGCGGTTGCGCTGCCCGGCGGCGGTGTACAAAAACGCATCGGCTGCCTTTTCTGCGCCCGGCAGCACTGGCACGGCATTTGCATGGATGACGCAGGAAAGTTTGCCGCCCATCATCTCATGCAGATGGCCGAGAAAGCTGAAGCCGGTCACATCCGTAGCAGCATGGACGTGATACTTGCGGCTGAGTTCTGCCGCCGTTTTGTTCAGAGTGGTCATGGAGCGGATGGCGGTTTCCATCTCCTCCGGGGAGGTCTCACCTACGCGGTTTGCTGTGCACAGCAGACCCACGCCTAAAGCCTTGGTCAATACCAGCTTATCACCGGGTACGCCGGTGTCGTTCGTGTACATTCGGTGCGGGTCAACAAGGCCGGTCACGGAAAGGCCGTATTTCACCCCGCTATCCGCAATGGAGTGCCCGCCTGCAAGACTGCCGCCGGCTTCTGCCACTTTTTCAGCACCGCCGCGCAAGATCTCGCCCAGCACGTTCAGATCCATATCCTCCGGGAAGCAGACCAGATTCAGTGCGGTCTTCACCTCGCCGCCCATGGCGTAGACATCGCTCAGGGCGTTTGTGGCAGCGATCTGCCCAAAGGTATAGGGGTCGTCCACCATCGGCGGAAAAAAGTCCACAGTCTGTACCAGCGCAATGTCGTCCGTAATGCGGTAGACTGCGGCATCATCCCGGCTGTCGTAGCCGACCAGAAGATTCGGGTTTTTTTCGCCCCGGGGCAGCTTTTCCAGAATACGGCTCAGCACCCCGGCACCCAGCTTTGCGGTGCAGCCGCCCCCGGTACAGAATACGATCTTATCTTCCTTGCTCATGCACGTTCTTCCTCTTTAAAATGCGTCAGTACGCACGGAATACCCTGCTGACGCAAAAGCTGTTGTATTTGTATGCCCTGCTGCTGCAATTCCGGTGTATCAGCCTGATTGAGTACAGCGTAAAACTGCCGGTCTCCCACCGCCTTGCGGCCCCCCTGCGTGCTTGCAAGCAACTGTGCCAGTATGGGCGGCGTAAGGGGCGCATCCGGCGCAGGGGCTAAAAACTGCGGACGGATAGTATCATAGCGGAAGCAGACCTCCCGCAAGGACTTGCCCAGCGCTGAAAGCCCTGCTACTGCCAAAACGATATCGCTTTGGGGTAGCAGCACCGGCTCGTGCGCCGCCGGGAGCTTGCAGGGGTGGTGCTTTGCACCGTCTGCTTCTATAAATACCGCATCTGCCTGCGCCATCCGGCGCAAAAGCTGCGGCGGCGGCAGGGTCAGCTTCCCGTTTTCTGCCGGGGTGCCGATCACTGCATAGTGACCCGCTTGCCATAAGGCGGTAAGTGCTGCGTCATCCGGTGCATAGCAGGCTGCCGGTTGCCGGATGTGGGTGGTCGTAGTCACAAGCACCCGCCAGCCCTTGCGGGCACAGTGGTCTGCCATGGCATACAGCAGGGTGGTTTTGCCCCCGCCGCCTACCAGAGAAACGATATGCCCTTTCTCTGCCAGAAACGGAAGCTCTTTTTCGTTCAGCATCTGCTATTACTGCTTGGCTGCAACTGCCATGGCGATCTGCTCCGGGGTGATGGGCAGCTCGTAGAAGCGGGTGCCAATGGCGTTGTAGATGGCGTCCGAGATGGCGGGCAGCGGCGTATTGATAACCACCTCACCGATGGACTTTGCGCCAAAGGGGCCGTTAGGCTCGTAGCTGTTCTCAAACTCCACATGGATATGCCCGATATCGTTGCGGGCAGGGATCTTGTACTGGAACAGAGAATTCTCTTCCGGGTAGCCGTTTTTGTCGTAGGTGATGTTCTCAGTCAGGGTCATACCGATACCCTGCAGAATGCCGCCCTCGGCCTGCACACGGGTCAGGTTGGGGTTGATGGGGGTGCCGCAATCCACACAGGCGTCAAATTCCAGCACCTTCACCTCGCCGGTCTCGGTATCAACCTCTACTTCGGCAGCGCCCACCATATACGGCGGCGGCGACAAAGGCGAGGTGTGAGTCTCGGTGAATTCCAGCGGGATCTTATGGCCGAACTGGGAAGCAAAGGCAATCTCGGACAGAGTCTTTTGCCGGGTGGGGTCGGCGCTTTCAAACACGACCTTGCCGTCAAATTCCACAGCATCCGCCGGGCATTCCAGCAGCTCTGCGCCCAGTTTGCAGATCTGTTCCCGCAGCTTCATGGCGCACTTCTCAGTGGCCTTGCCGGTGACATAGGTTGTGCTGGAAGCGTAGGAGCCGGAATCGTAGGGGGAGGAATCCGTATCCGCACCAAAGACGGTAATGTTATCCAGCGGGCAGTCCAGCACCTCGGCGGCGATCTGTGCCAGCGTAGTATCGCAGCCGGTGCCCATATCGGCAGCACCGATCATCAGAGTGTAGAAGCCGTCATCATTCAGCTTGAGGGTAGCGCTGCCCACATCCATGCCGGAGATACCGGAGCCCTGCATGGCCATACCCATGCCTACGGCACGGATCTTGCCGTTGCCCATATCCCGGGCGGGGTACTTGTGCTCCCAGTTGATCATCTCGCGTACCTTGAGTACGCACCGGTCCAGTGCGCAGCTGGTATTTACAGCGCCGTAGTAGGCGGGCATCACATCGCCCTCCTGCACGGTGTTCTTCAGGCGCAGTGCAATGGGATCCATGTTCAGCTTGTGTGCCAGCTCGTTCACCGCAGACTCCACCGCAAACAGGCCCTGTGTAGCACCATAGCCGCGGTACGCACCGGCAGACATGTGGTTGGTATATACCACATCACTGACAAAGCGGAAGGCCTCGGCCTTGCCGTACAGCGGAATGGACTTATGACCAGACAGACCCACGGTAGTGGGGCCGTGCTCACCGTAAGCACCGGTGTTAGACAGGGTGTATAGGTCAATGCCCTTCACAATACCGTCCTTGGTCGCACCCAGACGGACGTGCATTTCCATCTCATGGCGCGGCGAAGAAGCCGTCTGGCTTTCCACGCGGCTGAAGATGAGCTTGGAAGGTTTTTTGGTCATCCAAGTCACAAAGGCCGGGTAAACCTCGCTGACAGCGGTCTGCTTTGCGCCAAAACCGCCGCCGATGCGTGGCTTAGAAACGCGAACCATAGATTTGGGGATATGCAGTGCATTGGCGATGTTGCGGCGGGCATGGAAAACGATCTGGGTAGAGCTGAGCACATTCAGCCGCCCGTAAGTATCAATGGAGCAATAGGTGCGGAAGGTTTCCATCATGGCCTGCTGGCAGGCCTTGGTATGGTACACATGGTCGATGACCACATCACACCCGGCCAGCACAGCGTCGATATCACCGTTGCCGCATTCATCATGAGCGCAGAGGTTGCGCTTATTGTCAGCACCCACGGGGGCAAGGCTCTCCCAGTTGTCCTCCGGGTGTACAAGGATAGGATTATCCTTTGCGGTGTGGAAATCCAGCACGGCTTCCAGCACCTCGTAGTCTACTTTGATAAGCTTGAGTGCCTTATCTACGCACTTTTCATCTTTACCGGCTACGATAGCCACCACATCTCCCACAAAGCGGACGTGGCGGTCGATAAGCAGACGGTCGTATGGGCTGGCCTCCGGGTAGGTCTGGCCGGCCTGTGTGTAGCGGCGGGCATCCTGCGGCACATCCTCCCAAGTGAAGATAGCTTCGATGCCGGGCACTTTTTTGGCAACGGCGGTGTTGATAGTCCGGACGATGGCGTTTGCATGGGGCGAGCGCAGCAGCTTGACGATCAGGCAGTCCTGCGGGATGAGATCATCCATATAGACAGGCTGGCCGGTGACCAACTGCATCGCGTCTTTTTTGCGGAACGGTTTGTTGACGGTTTTCACTGTACGCCCTCCTTCTGCTTTTTCCATGCCAGAAAGCTCATGATGCCGCGCAGCTGACCTTCGTAGCCGGAGCAGCGGCACAGGTTTCCGGCAAGGTATTCCTTCACCTGCTCTTCAGTGGGGTACGGCTGCTCCCGGAATAAAGCCAGCGCGTTCATGATAAAGCCAGGGTTGCAGAAGCCGCACTGCTCTGCGCCCTGATCTGCAATAAAGGCACCAAACTCGGCAGCCTCTTCCTGCAAGCCCTCCAGCGTGGTGATCTTGTGCCCATCGGCACGGGCTGCCAGCACGGAGCAGGACAGCACGGGCTTATCGTCCATGAACACCGTGCACAGACCGCAGTTGGAGGTCTCGCAGCCGCGCTTAACGCTCTTGCAGCCGTGTGCACGGACAAAATCGATCAAAAGCATATCCGGGGCGATCTCCTCGGATACCCGGACACCGTTCAATGTAAGTGTGATCTGCATTTACTTTTCCTCCTGCATTTTACGCTGTTCCAGTTCCAGTACCGCGCGCTTTGTCAGCACGCCAGCCAGATGCCTGCGGTATTCGGCGCTGCCGCGCATATTGGAGCCGGTAATGACCTGCGCCTTTACGCTTTCGGCAAACTGTGCAGCAAGCTGTTCTGCCGCAAGGGCAGGCTCTGCCGGGAGCTCGAACCGCACGGCGCGCAGCGGACGTGCACCGATGACGATGCGGTAATCTCCGGTCTCCATCCGGGCAGCGGCACAGGTCAGCACCGGGATATCGGTCTGGCTGTTGCGCACCGACTGGTAATAAAGCTGCATCGGTGTCTTTTTTACGATCAGCCGCACCAGAATATCCCGGTCGTAGGGGCGCTGGGCATATTCCTGCAAAGGCAGAATGCCGCCCTTGTACAGCTCTACATCACAATCCATGGCAAGGAACATGGTCAGTACATCCGAAAAGCCGAACCGGCTGTAAATGCTGCCGCCCACGGTTGCCAGATTGCGCAGCTGCACACCCACGATATGGCGCACAGCCTCACGCATGGCACCGTGGGTGTAGGCAGCAAGCCCCGGATGCTGCTCCAGCTGGCGCAGGGTGACCATAGCACCGATGGAAAAGCTATCCTCGGTCTCCTCAATGGTATCCAGCCCCAGACCGGAAAGATCGATGGCGGTGCCGACATTGATGGTTTCCATCTTCAGCCAGATCATGCCGCCCAAAATGCGGTTTGGCTTTTTCTGGTTCAGCTGCCACGCTTCCTCCAGACTTTCTGCCCGCTTGTATTCTCGGATCGTCATCATGTGCAGTACCTCTCTTTTCTATCGCTGCGATATCTCTTCTTTTATTTTAGCACAGATTTCGATATAATACTATTATAAAATGCTGCTGAAGGGGTGTTTTTGTATGAAGAAGTCGCTTACGGTCGGCTGTGTGATCATGGCCTCCGGGTTGAGCCGCCGGTTTGGCGCAAACAAGCTGCTGGCAGATTTTTGCGGCCAGCCCATGCTCTGCCGGGCCTTTGCTACTACCGCCACACCCGGTATCGCTGCCCGCATCGTAGTGACCCGCTCGGAGAAGGTGCAGGCGTTGTGCAGGGCGCATGGCGTCCCGGTGCTGCTGCACAGTCTGCCCGGCCGCAATGATACCGTTCGGCTGGGCCTTTCGGCACTGCTGGAGCAGCAGCCGGAGCTTAGCGGCTGTATGTTTCTGCCCGGAGATCAGCCCCTGCTGCGCCGGGAGACGGTAGAAGCCATGACAGAGCGCTTTTGCCACGAACAGTCATCCCCGACAGAATGGCAAAAAGAAACAGAACGGGAGATCTTCCGTCTGGGCGCCGTGGCCGATAACGACCCGACACCTCTTGTTGGAAGTCCCGTTCTGTTTGGAAGCAGTTTCTTTTCGGAACTGCTCACCCTGCCGGAAAACAAAGGCGGCAACGTGCTGCTTAAAAAGTACCCTGCGCAGGTGCGCACTGTCTGTATTGCAAACAGCGCAGAGCTGCTGGATGCAGACACCCCGGAGATGTTGCAGCAGCTGGAGACCATTGCCCGGCAAAAAGGCTAAAGCTTACTCTGCCATATCGTTCTTGGGCAGCAGCACGTTCAGCAGGATCGCCACAAAGGCGGCCGGAACGATGCCAGACTCACCGCAGATCAGCTGGAAGGCCTGCGGAGCCTGTGCCAGAATGCCGCTGTTGGCACCCATACCGTAGCCCACGCCCAGTGCCACGGACACGATGGTCAGATGGCGCGGGGTCATCTTTTCCTTAGTAATCAGCTGGATGCCGCTGACCACGATGGAAGAGAACATCATAACGGCTGCACCGCCCAGAACGGCCTGCGGCATGATGGAGATCAGCGCGCCCAGCTTGGGAATCAGGCCGCAGAGGATCAGGAACACAGCACCGGAAGCCAGTGCCATACGGTTGACTACCTTGGTCATGGCCACCAGACCCACGTTCTGACTGAAAGAAGTGTTGGGCAGCACGCCGAACAGTGCGGCAAAGGTAGAGCCGAGACCATCGCAGATGACGCCGCCGGACAGCTCCTTATCAGAGGGCTCACGGTTCATGCCGCCCTCCATCACGCCGGAGATGTCGCCCACAGTCTCCACTGCGGTAACGATGAACATGATCAGCACCGGCAGGATCGCACGGGCGTCAAATACCACCTTGACCGGCATCAGCTTGGGCACTGCGAACCAGGAAGCCTGCGCCACCTTGCTCCAGTTGAGCACCCATGCCTTGGTGAACTCTACGCCATCAGCAGTTACACCGGTGGTGGGCAGCACCAGACCCATAATGAAAGCAGCCACATAACCGGCCAGAATACCGATGAGGATGGCGGAGGAGCTGAGGAAACCGGTGGTCCAGTGTTTGAAGAACAGGATGACCACCAGCACGAACAGTGCCAGCAGCAGGTTTTCCATAGAGCCGAAGTCCTTGGCTTTGTTGCCACCGCCGAAGGAATTGATGCCCACCGAGATCAGCGAAAGGCCGATGGAAAGCACCACCGTGCCGGTGACTACCGGCGGGAAGAACCTGCGCAGCGGCTTCAGGAAGAAGCCCAGCACGCTTTCAAAAATACCGCCGATGATGGATGCGCCCATGATCGCGCCATAGGCCAGCACACCGCCGCCCATCGTGCCCACAACGCTGTTGAACACGCCGATAAAGCCGGAACTGGTACCCATGATGATAGGCACTGCGCCGCCCACGGGTCCGATGGTAAACAGCTGCACCAGCGTGACGATACCTGCCACGAACATGGCGCTTTGCAGCAGGGTGACCTGCAGGTCTGCGAACTCACCGCCTGCAATGCCGCAGGCGCTGGTAATGATCAGCAGCGGGGTCAGGTTGCCCACAAACATGGCGCAGACATGCTGCAAGCCCAGCGGGATGGCCTGCCGCAGGGACATTTTGGCTTCAAACTGATAAGCCGCTTCTTCAAGCTTGACTTCCTTCAAAAATTCCACTCTCCTCAAGGTTTTAAAGGTTTATGCGGTTCGGATGCTTTGCAAAAAAGCGAAAATATTATAGCAAAATGCAGATAAGATGTAAAATAAGTATGACTTTTATATGAAAAAATGCTGCATTCTATAATCGAACTTTTCTCCGGCAGACAAGCAAAAAAGCAGGGTTTCTGCATGATTTATCCAACTTGATGTGGCTGGCAGCATACAGAATCCCCTGCTTTTTTCGTGCTTTTCTCTGTTTTTTGTGCGATACGGAAAAATTTGCTTCTCTGTGGTCAGAGCAGTCCATAATCCCGCAAGCAGCGCGTCAGCCCTGCCTGTGTGGTGTCAAATACAATGCCCTGCGCCCGTAGCTTGCTGCAATCCATTGCAAGGTTCCGTGCCCAGTCGGCTTCCTGAATATCGACTGTAATTCCCAGTGTCTCAGCAAACTGCCGGGCGGTCAACACCATATTTTCAGCGTTCTCACTGCCAAAGTTGTAGACCCCGCCGGGCAGGGTCAAGGCAGCTTCCAACAGCGCCACCGCCTGCCGGACATAGGTGATGCCCCGGAAATCCTGGACAGAAAAGCGGACAGATTCTCCCCGCTGTGCCGCACGCAGAAGGTTCAGCAGCAGGTTGCCCCGGATGGGCAGCTGGTAGCCCGGCAAGTCGTACATCCATGTGGCGCGCAGCAATACGGCACCCGGACAGAGCGCCTGCACCCGCTGCTCCATTTCCAGCTTGCCCCGCCCATACACATTAGCGGGCCGCAGCGAAATACTCTCTGGCAGCGGGCCGGACTGCTCCACACCGGCATAGACCTGATCCGAACTGAAGGCCACCAGCTTTGCGCCAGTTTCCACTGCCGCCCGGGCAAGCCAGATCGGCAGTTCCACATTGGCGCGGTAAGCCTGCTCCGGGTGGTCGGCGCAATAACCGGTATCTGAGATGGCTGCGGTGTGCAGAATGACATCCGGGTGCTGCTGCAAAACAGCCTGCCGCACGGCGTCCTCCCCTGCTGTTGCCAGAAAGCCTTTAGGAAAGGTGCACAGTTCGTAACGCCCCGCCCATTGCTGCATCACGCGGGAGCCCACAAAGCCGCCTGCACCGGTTACAAGGATCTTTTTCATTTTGTTCCCCCGCTATAAGGCATCAGATAAAAAATTCCAGCACGAACACCACAGCGCAGCAGCCCGCAGCCACCTGAAACAGGCTTGCGCCAAACCATGCGGCAGCAATGCCCACCACCAACGCAACAGCACCGGCTGCCGGGCTCTGCGTTGCCTGAATGATGGCCGGGAAAGTCATCACAGCCAGCGTTACATAGGGCACATAGTACAAAAACGACTGGATAAAGCGGTTTTTAATCGGTTTGCGGATCAGCGTCAGCGGCAGGATGCGGATGGCATAGGATACCAGTGCCATGACCGCAATATAGATATAATTGTTATGCGTCATCTTCGTTTTCCTCCTGCCCGACCGGGAACAGAACCGCCGCTGCACCGGAGATTGCCACCGTTAAAAGAATGGTGCGAGTGCCCTCAGAGAGCGCCGAGATGCCCGGCAGATAGCTGAACAGAAAGCTCAGCGCAAAGCTGATGACCACCAGCACAGCAACGATCCGATCCTTATGGGCGGGCGGGATAATGATGGCCAAAAACATCCCGTACAGTGCCACACTCAGGGCGCTGACCACTCGCAGCGGCAGCAGATTACCAGCTATAATGCCCAGCGCCGTACCGGAAGCCCAAGCCGGTGCCGCCAGCAGGATAGCGCCATAGGTATAGTACGGGTTCAGGCTGCCCGGGCGGGCGATGGTAATGCCGAACAGCTCGTCCGTGACGTCATAGCCGATGAGCAGCCGATGCCAGAAGGGTGTTTCCGGCGCAAAGCGCTGTGCCAGCGCGCAGCTCATCAGTAGATACCGTGCATTGGCGATCAGGGTAATGACCGCCACCTCAAAATAGGTGGCATTTGCCATAATCAGCGCAAATGCGGCATATTCTCCTGCGGAGGCGTTGTTCAGCAGGCTGACAAGAAATCCCTGAAACGGCGTAAAGCCTGCCTTGCGCGCTGCGATGCCCAACGAAAACGATACCGCAAAATAGCCCAGCGCAATGGGCACGCCATCCCGCATTCCATCGCAGAACACCTTGCGGCTGAATTGATCTGCCCTTCCTGTTTGGACGAGCTGCGGCTCTAAAAGCCTCTGCTTCGATTCCATAGTTGATACTTCCCCTTTCCTATTTTGCAAACAACAAATTTTATTATACTCCCCTGCAGGCAGAGAAGAAAGGGGGTTCGGGCTTTTTTGTGTAAAATACTGCGTTCAAATGGCTTAGAGTTTGCGCTGATACAGGAGATACTTTGAACGTTACGGCTTGTTTGATCGTAGCGGAAGATAAAAAACACCCCGGGAGGTTTCGTTTTTACGGAATCCTCCGGGGTGATGGTGCTATTGGGGATTACTCGAGCTCGGTAAGTTCAAATTGCAGCTAAGCAAATTTGTTTAGTATATCTATCTTTGGATGTTCACTTTTCCATGAGATTGCCGTGGTAGATGTGGCTTGCTGATTTTTTAGTATCAGGATAGTATCACGCAACCAGCGGAATCTCTGTGAGTATTATAACGTATTTACGTTCAGGATACAACTGTCTTTTAAGGGTCACATCTTACCTGCATCCGCCAGATAGTTTTCTCTCCATTTGCACATCGCATCCAAAATAGGAATGATGCTTCTCCCAAAGTCGCTGAGCGAATATTCTACCTTTGGCGGCACAACAGGATAAACTTTCCGAATAACCAAGTTATCATTTTCAAGCTCCCGGAGCTGCTGTGTCAGCATTTTAGGCGTAGCCTTGGGAATCAACTTTCCTATCTCATTAAAGCGCAAGGTATTATCAATCAAATGCCACAGAATAAGTGCTTTATATTTCCCACCAATCAAATCGAGGGTTGCTTCAACCGGGCAGTTAAAGGTACTTGGACATTTCATTTTTCTCTTCCCTACACTATCTTTTTAGGTAGTATATAACAAAAAAGTGCGTTCTTGCTTTTTTGAAAACGACTGATAAAATCATAGCATAGGCCGATTGAATTATCAAGACCCTACACAAATTTACACTTTCAGAAAGGACCATCACATTATGGATTTTTTGACACTTGCAAAGAAACGGTATAGTGTACGCGCTTACACAAAGCAGAAGGTTGAGAAGGAAAAGCTGGATGCCATCTTAGAGGCAGCTCACGTTGCACCCACGGGTGGTAATTGCCAGCCTCAACACCTGATTGTAGTGCAGAGTGATGAGGGCCTTCGTAAAATTGGAAAGGCCACAAATATCTATGGTGCGCCGCTGGCAATTATCGTTTGCAGCGATACAAATAAGGTCTGGACACGTCCCTTTGATGGTAAAAAGCTGACCGATATTGATGCAAGCATCATTACCGACCACATGATGATGGAAGCCACCTACTTAGGTTTAGGAAGCGTATGGGTATGCTATTTCAAGCCGGACATCCTGAAGGCTGAATTTAAGATTCCCGACAACCTTGAACCGGTCAACATCCTTGTCCTCGGCTACGCCGACACCTCTCGTGAAAAGGCTCTGTCCGCAGATCGCCATGCAAAAATGAGAAACTCTCTTTCTGCCATGGTATCTTTCGAGAAGCTTTAACTTAAAATTATATCTTTATATCATTCTATTTTCTCTGGCACGTCCAACCATTAAGTCTTTTTTAATAGTTCCAACTGCTAAACTCGAACCATCCAAAAATCCCGGATAGTTGATAGACCACCCAAGTTATTAAGCATTCCTTAACAACTGCTTCGAACTCTTCGGAATTTCCGAAGAGTTGCCCCTATATACGCAGAACCCCCGTCAGCGCACACTGACAGGGGTTCTGCTCGTTTTTGATGGGATTGAGTAGAGCTTACTCGAGCTCAATGGTTGCAGGCGGCTTGCCGGTGCAATCGTAGAACACGCGGTTGACGTGCTTGACTTCGTTGACGATGCGGCTGGTGACAGTACCCAGAACATCCCACGGCATATCGTAGCTTTCTGCGGTCATGAAGTCGGTGGTGGTCACGGCGCGCAGCGCAACGGCATAATCGTAAGTGCGCTCATCGCCCATAACGCCAACGCTGTGCATATTAGTCAAAGCTGCGTAATACTGGCTGATCTCCTTATCCAAACCGGCCTTGGCGATCTCCTCGCGCCAGATGGCGTCAGCGTCCTGCACGATAGTGACCTTCTCGGGGGTTACTTCGCCGATGATACGGATGCCCAGACCGGGACCGGGGAACGGCTGACGGCTGACCAGATACTCGGGCAGGCCCAGCTCGCGGCCGGCTTGACGGACTTCGTCCTTGAACAGGTTGCGCAGAGGCTCTACCAGCTCCTTGAAGTCCACGGTATCGGGCAGACCGCCCACGTTGTGGTGGCTCTTGATCACGGTGGATTCGCCGCCCAGACCGCTCTCCACCACGTCGGGGTAGATGGTGCCCTGTGCAAGGAAGTCTACCTTGCCGATCTTCTTGGCTTCTTCCTCGAACACGCGGATGAACTCTTCGCCGATGATCTTGCGCTTGCGCTCCGGCTCGGTGACGCCCTTCAACTTGCTGAAGTAGCGGTCGCGGGCATCCACACAGATGAAGTTGATGTCGAAGCCGTTGGCGTTGCCCGGGCCAAAGACAGAGCAAACCTCTTCCTTTTCGTTCTTGCGCAGCAGGCCGTGATCCACGAACACGCAGGTCAGCTGCTTGCCGATGGCCTTAGCCAGCATAGCGGCCAGCACGGAGGAATCCACACCGCCGGACAGGGCGCACAGCACCTTGCCCTCGCCGATGCGTTCCCGCAGAGCCTTGATGTTGTTCTCTACGAAGGAATCCATCTTCCAGTCGCCGGAGCAGCCGCAGACATTGTACACGAAGTTGCGCAGCATCTTCTTGCCCTCGGCGGTGTGCAGCACCTCCGGGTGGAACTGCACGGCGTACAGACCCTTTTCGGCATTTTCAACGGCTGCCACAGGGCAGTTTGCGGTGTGGGCAGTGATCTGGAAGCCGGGCGCAGCCTGCTCGATGTAATCGTTGTGGCTCATCCAGCAGATGGTAGAGGGCTGCACATCGGTGAACAGCTTGCTCTCGGTGTTCACGAACACCTCGGTCTTGCCGTACTCACGCTCGGGAGCGCGGCAGACATGACCACCCAGCAGGTGCATCATCAGCTGGCTGCCGTAGCAGATGCCCAGCACAGGCACGCCCCAGCTGAAGATCTCGGGGTCGATGGTGGGAGAGTCCTCCAGATAAACGCTGTTGGGGCCGCCGGTGAAGATGATGCCCTTGGGATTCTTGGCCTTGATGACCGAAAGATCGGTTTTATAGGAATAGATCTCGCAGTAGACATTATTTTCTCGGACGCGGCGGGCAATCAGCTGATTGTACTGTCCGCCAAAGTCCAGCACGATGACAGTTTCATGCTGCATGATGTTTTCCTCCATTTTAAAATGTATTTTACAGATAAATTTAGTATAGCACATCTTACAACAAAAAGCGACAGTTTTTGTGAAGTTTTCTGTCATTTCATTTTGCGGATCGGATGTCGCAGCACGGTTTTCAGTTTCTCCGGTGTGGTGCGGCGCGGGTCGCCCAGATAGATCTCGTGATGGAAGCGCATGTCTGAAAAATCCGGGCAATATCCCTGCTCCGCTGCAAACGCATCCAGCTGCCGCAGGGTCTCCGGTTCGGTGTCATAGGAGCCGATGTGCATACATTGTACGCACAAGCCTTCATCGTAGGTGAAAAATTCTACCTTGGAAAAGTCCTTTTTCTTTTTGGCTGTGGCTTCCTGCACTGCCCAGTCAAATTCGGCACGGGTGACAAATTCCGGCAGACGAATCATGGAGGTCCAAATAAAGGTCTCCTTGTTGGAAAAATCCACGCCCTCTGCACCGGGCTGATGCCACAGCCCCTCCAGCGGCGGAATAACATATTCGAAATAGCCGTCTATCTTATGGCTGCCCTTATAGCTCATTTTGATAGTAAATGCAATGCCGTACAGCAACTCCAGCGCTGCCTTGTATTCCCCTGCCGGGTCGTTGGGGTCACCTTTGCCCTGCACCGCCACAAAATTCATCGCAGGGACGGTGATGATCTGCGGTTTCTGCGGTGGGAGATAGAATTCTTTGTATTCTTTCTTATAATCAAACGGCATCTTTCTTTTCTCCTTCCAACAGTTCACGCTGTTTCTTTTTGCTAAAGCCGCCCAGCACCAGACGATAAGATTTTTCCAGCATCTCCCGCAGCAATGCGTCCGGCACATTTCCCTCTGCTTTTACGGAGTTCCAATGCACCTTATTCATATAGTAGCCCGGAATGATATCTTCATACTGTCGGCGCAGAAAATCACCCTCGGCGGGGTCCAACTTGCAGGTGATATACACCGGCTTTCCTGTGGCATCATCCAGACAGACGGCTGCAAACATTTTGCCGCCGATGTGGTATCTTATCCAGTTCCACTCTGCCTGTAAGTCTTTGGTAACGCTAGGCTTTTGAAGAAGCTCTGTGTCGATCCAGCTGTATTTCATGGTAGCACCTCCATTTTTCTCAGTATAACTGATTTGGAGATATTTGTAAACAAAAAGTTGTTGAATTTCACCTATGATACGTCATCTCTGAAAAATTTGTAGCAAAAAAGAGCCATCCGCTCAGAAAACCTGAGAGAATGGCTCTTTGATGTTATGATCAGATGGAAATGGTGTTGCACACGTCCACCAGCACGGGGTCAAGGCTCTTGGTCATCTCCAAAGCCTCGTCCACAGGGTAGTCCACCAGCTTCTCGCCCCTCATGCCGACGATGCGGTTATACTTGCCCTGCTCCAGCAGGCAAACTGCCTGATAGCCCATGGCAGAAGCATTCACGCGGTCGCGCAGGGTGGGAGAACCACCGCGCTGCACATGACCCAGAATGGTTGCGCGGGAATCGATACCGGTGCGTGCCTGAATTTCGTTGGCGATCTCCTGTGCATGACCCACGCCCTCGGCCACAATGATGATAAAGTGGCGCTTGCCGGTCTTTTGGGTCTCGGCGATCTTATCCAGAATGTCGCGCTGCATATCGAATTCCTTCTCGGGCAGCAGCACAGCCATAGCGCCGGAGGCGATGGCCACGTTCAGAGCGATGTAACCGGCGTTGCGGCCCATGACCTCGACCACACTGCAGCGGTCGTGGCTCTGGGTGGTGTCGCGCAGCTTGTCGATCATTTCCAGCGCGGTGTTCATGGCGGTATCGTAGCCGATGGTGTAATCGGTGCAGCCGATATCGTTATCAATGGTACCGGGCAGGCCGATCATGGGGATGCCGCGGTGTGCCAGTGCGCGGGCACCGCGGTAGGAGCCGTCGCCGCCGATAACGACCAGCGCGTCAATGCCCAGCTCGCGGCACTTTTCAGCGCCCTTATCCTGACCTTCCTTGGTCTTGAACTCCAGGCAGCGTGCCGTATACAGAATGGTGCCGCCAGCAGAGATGATGTTAGAAACGCTGCGCAGGTTCATTTCAAAGCACTCGCCGTTCAGCAGGCCGTTGTAGCCGCGCTGAATGCCGATCATACGGAAGCCCTTATGCAGGCCGGTGCGTACCACAGCGCGCACAGCAGCGTTCATGCCGGGAGCATCACCACCGCTTGTAAGCACGCCAATCGTTTTGATTTGCTTTTCCATACGAGAGATTCCCTCCAATTTACAGTTCAGTTCTTCATTTACCCTTTTGCCTGTCCCCTCTTCTTCCAGAAACAGGCTAGTTGCTTTGCAACAGCTTTGATTCGCCTTTAATGATTATAGCACACCATCCAGACAAATTTCAATAGGGTTTTGAGACTTTATGCAATTCCATACAGCGTAAAATAGTAGCGATATATCGTGTTATTTTTGCGTCTTGTGCCACTTGGAAAATTTAAAATCGTCCCATGCGGTGCCATTCGTGCACAAATATGTCATTTTGTTGCAACGTTTTCTGCACCCAGCAGCCGCTCCAGTTCTTTGAAGAAGAGCGGATGCCCGGAAGTGTACAGCCGGCGCGGTGCGGCTAGCTTCTGCTTGGTATCCTCCAGATACAGGATCACCGGGATATCGCCATCAAAAATCCCCAGCAGGTTCACCACTTTATCGTACTGGGGGCAGTTGCGGGACGGCAGACGGATAAACACCCGCCGGGCAGCGGTTTTGACAGGATCCGGGCGGCCTTTGTCCAAGCGGGTCGGGTCGTAGCTGTCGATGGGCAGAATGCTGTCTGCCAGCAGCTTGGAGGCTTCATCTTCCCGCACGGAAAGCCGGCCATCGATGACCACAACAGCGTTTTCCTGAATAGCATCCCGGAACCTGTCCAGCACCTTGGGGAACACGATCACCTCCATGGTGCCGGTCAGATCCTCCACACTGGTAAAGGCCATCATGCTGTTGGATTTTGTTGTCATCATGCGGTTTTTGACCACTGCGCACACAATGCGCACCTTTTCGCCGTCCTGCACATGGGCATCCTCGCCGGTGAGGTCTTTGATGGTGTGGGAGCCGATGCGGGCAGATTTTTCCCGGTAGGCGTCCAGCGGATGACCGGACAGGTACAGACCGCTGACCTCTTTTTCCTGTTGCAACAGCTCGGCAGGGGTGTACTCTGCCAAGGGGCGGATCTCGTAGACATCCTCCTGCGGGCCTTGCTGCACTTCCCCGCTCATTACGGAGAACAGATCCAGCTGCCCCTCCAGATTGCGGCGGGAGTCTGTCTCGATGCTCTTGAGGATGCCCTCTACCGCTTCCACCATACTATGGCGGTTGGAACCAAAGCAGTCAAAGGCACCGGCTTTGATCAGGCTTTCCACCGAGCGGCGGTTCAGCTCGCTGCCGTGCATCCGCTTGCAGAAATCATAAAGGCTTGTGTAGGGCTTTTCCTTACGCTCGGTGACTGCGTTCTCGATAAGGTTGCGGCCTACGTTTTTCACCGCGTTCAGCCCAAAACGGATCTGTCCGTTATCATCGGCGGTAAAGCCGCCGTTGGAGATATTTACATCCGGCGGCAGCACCTTGATGCCCAAACGGGCGCACTCGCCGGAATACTCGATGACCTTATCGGTATTATCTAACACGCTGGTGAGCAGTGCTGCCATGAACTGGCTGGGGTAATGGCACTTGAGATAAGCCGTCTGGAATGCCACATAAGCGTAGCAGGCCGCATGGCTCTTGTTGAAGGCGTAGGACGCAAAGCTGGACATTTCGTCGTAGATCTGGTTTGCTACCTGCTCCGGGATGCCGTTGGCAACGCAGCCCGGACATTCGTGGCCGGGCTCGGTGCAGCCGTGCACAAAATGTTCCCGCTCGGCTTCCATGACGGCGTGCTTCTTTTTGCTCATGGCGCGGCGGACGTTATCTGCCTGTCCGAAGGAAAAGCCTGCCAGTTCCCGGAAGATCTGCATGACCTGCTCCTGATAGACGATGCAGCCGTTGGTCACATCCAGAATGTGTGCCAGCTGCGGGGTCTTGTAGCTGATCTTGTCCGGCTCGTGCCGGTTGCGCAGATAGGTGGGAATGGAGTCCATGGGGCCCGGGCGGTACAGACTGATCAGAGCGATGACATCTTCAAGATTCTGCGGCTGCAAGCCCACAAGCACCTGCTTCATGCCGGAGGATTCCAGCTGGAACACGCCCTCGGTATCGCCCTGCCCCAGCATTTTGTAGGTATCCGGGTCGTCATAGTCCAGATCACGGATGGAAAACTCCGGGTGCTGCTTTTGCACCGCAACCTCCGCATCTCGGATGACAGTCAGGGTGCGCAGACCCAGAAAGTCCATCTTCAAAAGACCCAGCTCTTCGATCTCGGTCATATTGAATTGGGTCACCGGCAGGCCGTCGTTGGTGGCAAGCGGCAGATAATAATCCGTCGGCTCCGGCGTAATGACCACACCCGCCGCGTGGGTGGAGGCGTGCCGGGGCATACCCTCCACCTTCAGTGCGGTGTCGATGAGTTCGGTCACCTGCGGGTCAGTGTCATAAAGCTTTTTCAGCTCGCTGGAAACCTCCAATGCCCGCTTGAGGGTCATTTTCAGTTCCATGGGCACAAGCTTTGCTACCACGTCCACCTGCTGGTACGGGATGCCCATCACGCGGCCCACATCCCGGATGGCGTTGCGTGCGGCCATAGTACCAAAGGTAACGATCTGCGCCACATGGTCCGCACCGTATTTGCGGTTGACGTAGTCGATGACCTCCTGTCGGCGCTCGTAACAGAAGTCCACGTCAAAATCCGGCATACTGACGCGCTCGGGGTTCAAAAAGCGCTCGAAAATCAGGTTATAGCGGATGGGGTCGATATCTGTGATGCCCACACAGTAGGCAGCAATACTGCCCGCGCCGGAGCCGCGTCCCGGCCCTACCGGGATGCCCTGACTTTTTGCAAAATTGATATAGTCCCACACGATGAGGTAGTAGTTGGTATACCCCATGGTCTTGACCACACCGATCTCGTATTTCAGGCGGTCGATGTTGGCCTGCGGCACATCCGGGCCATAGCGGCGCTCCAAGCCGTCCCAGCAGAGCTTTTCAAAGTAGGCCTGATTATCCATGCCGTCCGGGGCTTTGTAGTAGGGGATCTTGGTGTGACCGAACTCAAAGTCAAAATTGCACCGCTCGGCGATCTTTGCCGTATTGGCGCAGGCTTCCGGCACCATGGAGAACAGTTCGTACATCTCGTCTGTGGTCTTGACGTAGAATTCATCGGTCTGGAACTCCATACGGTCGGCATCCTGAATGGTCTTGCCGGTCTGGATGCACAGCAGGATGCTTTGCATCTTGGCGTCCTCTTTGCGTAGATAATGGGCGTCGTTGGTGGCTGCCATTGGAATGCCCGTCTCCCGGGAAAGCTTGATGAGCTGCGGCAGAACGGTGGTATCCTCCTTCAGGCCGTGATCCTGCAATTCGATGTAGTAATTCTCCGCACCGAACAGATCCCGGTACCACAGCGCCGTTGCCTTTGCACGCTCGTAGTCCCCTGCCAGAATGGCCTGCGGGATCTCGCCCGCAAGGCAGGCCGAAAGGCAGATCAGTCCCTCGTGGTATTGCTCCAAAAGCTGCTTATCCACGCGGGGCTTGGAGTAAAAACCCTCCACAAAACCGGCCGAGACCATTTTAATCAGGTTCTTATAGCCGGTCTCGTTTTTGCACAGCAGAATCAGGTGGTTATTGCCGTCTATTTTATTTACCTTATCAAAGCGGGTACGGGTGGCAACATAGACTTCACAGCCGATAATGGGCTTGATGCCCGCCTTTTTAGCGGCTTTATAAAACTGCACACAGCCGTACATCACGCCGTGGTCGGTGCAGGCAATGGCGGTCTGTCCACACTCCTTCACCCGCTCCATCAGCTGGTCGATGCGGCAAGCACCGTCCAGTAGGCTGTATTCCGTATGGATATGCAGGTGGGCAAAGGGACGGGTATTTGCGGTGGGTTCACTCATTGTACTGCCTCCTGTCCCTCCTGCTGGCGCTGACGCAGATTTTCCGCCAGTGCCTCCAGCTTTTTCATCCGGTGCGATAAGCCGGATTTGCTCACAGCCGGATCAAAGCAGCCGCACAGCGCGGTAAGCGAAAGATCCGGGTATTGCAACCGTTTGGCTGCCGCCTGCTGCAATACCTCCGGCAAAGTCTCCAGTGCGTGCTGCTCCTGCAAATAGCGGATAGCTTTCAGGGTCTGAGCGTTTGCCCGCGCCGTTTTGCCAAGGTTTGCGGTATCGCAGTTTGTCTGCCGGTTGGTCTGGTTGCGCACCTGCTTGAACGCCTTGAGTACGCTGATCTGTGTTGCTGCATCCGCAGCGCCCATAAAGCGGAGCAAACGCTCCACATTGGCACCGGCCTTGACGTAGATCAGGTTCACGCCGTTGCGGCGGGTGCGGTGGGGCGCAAACTCGTGCTCGGCCAGCAGCGCTTCAAAATCCCGGGCGAGGTTCGTCCGGGAGGTGAGAAATTCCAGATTATATTCCTTTTGCGGGTCGGTGACCGTGCCGCTGCACAAAAAGGCCATAGCGATATAGGCGCTGACGCAGGTCTGGCAACGGATGAGCCCGGGGTCGATCTGCAAGCTGGTCTCCCTGCCGGTAGTGCCGAACAGCTCGTGCAAGCGGGCAACCTGCTCCGCATCGCGGATATTGAACTCGTACAGCACACCGCTGGCGCGGGGCTTTTCCAATATCTCGCCCCGGATGCCGCAGCGGGCGAACAGCTGCTGCGCCAGCTGCACCGTGTGGAGCTGCTCGGTTTGCAGCACAAGGCCGCGGGCATCAAAGTATTTGGCAAAGCAGGCAATGCCATAGGCAGCTGCACGCACACAGCATTCCTTGGTGGGGCTGCGCTGCGCGATCTCCTCCCGCGCACTGGATGCAAAACTCATAGTATTTCCTCTGTTTTCAGCGCACGGCATCCCGGTGCTGCACCCCGGGTTCATACCCCAGAGCGGTGCAGTATTCCGCAAGCTTGCGTGCGAATGTGATAGAGCGGTGCTTGCCGCCCGTACAGCCCACCGCAATGGTCAGCTGGCTTTTGCCTTCCTTGACATAGAGCGGCAGGGCGTACTGCAAAAAGTTCTCGTACCGGTGCAGCAGCTCCTCTGCTTCGGGGTGGCTCAGGACAAAATCCACCACTTCCTGATCCAACCCGGTCTTATGCTTCAGTTCCGGCACATAGAAGGGGTTGGGCAGGCAGCGCACATCCAGCACAAGGTCGGCTTCCGGCGGCAGACCAAACTTGAACCCGAAGGACATGATGGTGAGCCGCATGGCATTTTTCGCCCCGCCGTTTTTTAGAAAGAGATCGCAGATGCGTTCTTTATTCTGAGAGGTAGAAAGCAACCCGGTGTTGATGGTGTAGTCCGCACGCTCTTTTAAGGGCTGTAAGATCTGCCGCTCCTTCAAAAAGGCATCCCGGGTGGAGATGCCCTCTGCAATGCTGATGGGGTGGCGGCGGCGGGTCTCGCTGTAACGGCGCATCAGCACATCGTCCGGTGCATCCAGAAACAGGATCTTATAGGGTGTTTTCTGCTCGTCCAGCTGCTGCAAGGCAGTCTCGATCTGTTCCCTGCTGCGGCAGCCGCGCACGTCCATGGAAAGCGCCACCCGCTCCAGCTGGTTGTCGCCAGCCTTGGAAAACGCCGTAATGCTGGGCAGCAGCCCCGCCGGGACGTTATCGATGCAGAAAAACCCGATATCCTCCAGCGCATTCATAGCCACAGACTTTCCCGCACCGGAAAGTCCGCTGACGATCAATAGCTCCATCTGTATTCCACACTCCCTCTATTCCCGCAGTTTAGCGGACTACGCGGATCTCTTTTTCCAGATCATAGCCGGTTTTTTCTTTTACGATGGCGCGTACTTCCTCGCACAGCGCCAGCACATCGGCGCAGGTGGCACCGCCAAGATTCACCACAAAACCGCAGTGCTTCTCGCTGACGGCGGCACCGCCGTGCCGGTAGCCCCGCAGACCGCATTGGTCGATAAGGGCTGCGGCAAAAGCGCCCACCGGGCGCTTGAAGGTACTGCCTGCGCTAGGCTTATCCAGCGGCTGCTTGTCCAACCGCTTTGCCATCAGTTCGTCCATCTTTGCGCGGATGACCTCCGGCTCGCCCGGAGTCAGGGCAAACTGTGCCGAGAGGATGCAGCCGCCGTTTTCTTCAAAAATGCTGTGGCGGTAGCGCAGATCAAGCTCTGCCGCCGCGGTCTCTTTTACTTCGCCCTCGGCGGTAAGGTACTGCACCGTGGTCAGCACGTCCTTCATCTCTCCGCCGTAGGCTCCGGCGTTCATGTAGACCGCGCCGCCCACCGTGCCGGGGATGCCATAAGCAAATTCCAGTCCGGTCAGGCCGTGTTCCAGCGCCGTTTTGCACAGCGCCGAGAGCCGCACGCCCGCCCCGGCGGTGAGTTGTGTTCCGTGCACCTCCACAGCGTCCTGCATGGAGGAGATATCCAGCACCGCACCATTGTAGCCCTCGTCGGCAAACAGGATATTACTGCCGTTGCCCAGCAAATAGTACCGGACGCTTTGCGCCTTGCACAGGGCAACGGCGCGGCAAAGCTGCGCATGGTCTATCGGCTGCACGAACAGCCGCGCCGGGCCGCCGATTTTAAAGGTACAATGCGCCGCCAGCGGCTCATTTTCTTTATAAGCAATGCCTGCTGCGGTGAGCAGCTGCTTGAGTTGTTCCATAGGGTCAGGCTCCTTTTTATAGAGAGGTTCAGTCCATTTTGTCATCCAGTCCCAGCCGGATCAGCAGCTCCTTGGCTGCGTTGTAGCCCATCTTTTTCTGGCGGTTATTGATGGCTGCGGTCTCCAGCACCACAGCCAGATTGCGGCCGGGAGAGACCGGGATGCTGGTACTGGGAATGCTCACGCCCAGAATGTCGTAGTATTCGCTTTCCAGACCGGTGCGCTGGTAGTTCTTGGTGGGGTCCCATGTCTCCAACTGCACCACCAGATCCAGACTTTCGCTCAGCTTGACAGCACCCACGCCGTACACACGAGCCACATTGACGATGCCGATGCCGCGCAGCTCAATGAAGTGGCGGATGTTTTCCGGTGCAGTGCCCATGATCTGACGGTTGGACACCTTGCGCAGTTCCACGGCGTCATCTGCCACCAGACGATGACCGCGCTTGACCAGCTCAATGGCCAGCTCGCTTTTTCCGATGCCACTGTCGCCAAGAATCAGGATGCCCTCGCCGTACACCTCCACCAGCACACCGTGCCGGGTGATGCGGGGCGCAAGCTCCAAGTTCAGCACGCTGATCAGGCTGCCCATCAGGGTGCAGGTGGTCTCGTTGGAGCGCAGCAGGGCAACATCATGCTTCTGCGCCAGCTCCTGCATCTCCGGGAAGGGGGTCAGCTCCTCGCTGCGGCAGACGATGACCGCCGGGGGCTGCTGCCGGAACAGCTGTTCTAGTGCCTCGTAACGCTTTTCTGCCGTCAGGCCGGACAGAAAATTCATCTCTGCCAGACCCATGATCTGCAAGCGGAGCTTATCAAAGTAATCATAATAGCCCGCCAGAAACAGACCCGGGCGGTTGACCTCGGCGATCTCCACGCTGATCTCATCCAGCGCCCGGGGGGTGTATACCACTTCCATGCTGACGCGGTCGGTCAGCGTTTTAAGCGAAACATTGAACGTACCCATCCTAGTTCCTCCTGTATCCTTTTGCCGCGCTGTGCTGCGGGCACTCATATTTCTATTATAATAAAATTCGGCGGCAAATACAACGCCCGGGGCGCTGTTTTTGTACCCACGGTGGGAAACCGACGCTGCATCGCAGCCCGTACACAGGATTTTTACATTTTTCTTACTTTACATGAGTTTTACATTCCGGCGATTTCAGATTTTACATTGTTTTTCTATACTTAAAGCACAGGAGAAAAACACGTCAAGATAAAGTGAGGAAAACACTTATGACCATTTTTAATGTCTTTTCGCTGCTGGGAGGTCTGGCCCTGTTTTTGTTCGGTATGGACATCATGGGCAAGGCACTGGAAAAGCAGGCCGGCGGCCAGCTGCAAAAAATTCTCAGCAAACTGACCGATAACCCCCTCAAGGGCTTTTTTCTGGGTCTGTGCGTGACTGCCGTCATCCAGAGTTCCAGCGCTACCACCGTTATGGTGGTGGGTTTTGTCAACAGCGGCATCATGGAGCTGCATCAGGCCATTGGCGTGATCATGGGCAGCAACGTGGGTACTACCGTGACCAGCTGGATCTTGAGCCTTTCCGGTTTACAGGGCGACAGCCTGTTCATCCAGCTGCTCAAACCTACTTCTTTCAGCCCGGTGCTTGCATTTATCGGCATTTTGCTGTATATGTGTAAGAGTGAGAAGAAAAAAGGTGTTGGCACCATCCTCATCGGCTTTGCTGTGCTGATGACCGGTATGACCACCATGTCCAACGCGGTGCTGCCGCTGCAAAACGAGGCATGGTTCACCAGCCTGTTCACCCGCTTCTCCAACCCCCTGCTGGGCGTTCTGGTGGGCGCACTGGTCACCGGCATCATCCAGAGTTCCAGCGCCAGCGTGGGCATCCTGCAAGCGCTGAGCGCCACCGGTGTCATCACCTACGGCAGTGCCATCCCCATCATCATGGGGCAGAACATCGGCACCTGTGTAACCGCACTGCTGTCCTCCGTGGGTGCGAATAAGAACGCCCGCCGGGCCGCTATGGTGCACCTGTACTTCAACATCATCGGTGTAAGCATCTTCCTGTTCGGATTCTATGGGCTCAACGCCGTCTGCCACTTTGCCTTTGTGAATACCACCATCGAGGCATGGGGCATTGCAATCGTGCACTCGGTATTCAACATTCTGGCTACCGTCATTCTGCTGCCCTTCGCCACCGGGCTGGAAAAGCTGGCTATCCTGACTATTCCCGACTCCCCGGAAAAAGAGGAGTTTGCTCTGCTGGATGACCGTCTGCTGAACACCCCCGCTGTGGCTGTGGAGCGTGCCCGCGCCGCTACTGCCGAAATGGCCGAGCTTGCCCGGGTGGGCGTTGTGCAGGCCATGAGCCTGACCCACGAATGGAACGACGAGCTTGCCCAGAAGGTGCGGGACGAGGAGTGCCGGGTGGACCGGTACGAGGACGCACTGGGCACTTATCTGGTCAAGCTGTCCGGCCGGGAGCTGAACCATGCTGACAGCCAGAGCGTAAACACTCTGCTGCACACCATCAGCGATTTTGAGCGTATCAGCGATCATTCCGTCAACCTGCTGGAATCTGCCGAGGAGATGCACCAGAAGGAAATCCACTTCTCCAAGGATGCACAGGAGGAACTGCAGGTGCTGGAGGATGCGGTGCAGGATACCCTGAGCCGTACCACCGACGCCTTCCGCAAGGGCGATCTGCACCTTGCTTCCAAGGTTGAGCCGCTGGAGGCCGTGGTCAACGAGCTGGTGCGTGCCATCAAGGCACGGCACGTTGCCCGCCTGCAGGCTGGCAGCTGCTCCATTGAATACGGCTTTGTGCTGGATGATCTGCTGACAAACTACGAGCGTGTGTGCGACCATTGCAGTAATGTGGCGGTTGCGCAGATCGAGGTGGCACAGGACAGCTTTGATACCCACGCTTACCTGAATGATCTGCGCCACGGCAACGACACCAAGGAAAGTGAAGAATTCCACCGCCGTCTGGGCCGCTACCGTGAGCGGTATCTGTTCCCGGACGGACAGACTGCTGAGGAGAACTGAGTTATGATCTATATTGTAGAGGACGACGCTTCCATCCGTGAACTGGAGCAGTACGCCCTGCAATCCAACGGCTACGAGGTGCAGGGCTTTGAGAGCGCCGAGTCCTTCTGGCAGGCCATGCGTGCCGCTGAGCCAGAGCTGGTGATCTTAGACGTGATGCTGCCCGGCGAGGACGGCTTTTCCATCCTGAAAAAACTGCGCAACACCCCTTCCCTGCGCAAGCTGCCCATCATTATGGTCACTGCAAAATCCAGCGAGCTGGACACCGTGCGCGGGCTGGACTGCGGCGCGGATGATTACATTGCAAAGCCCTTTGGCATTATGGAGTTTCTCAGCCGGGTGCGTGTGGCACTGCGGCGCTCTGCCCCGGAGGTAAGACCGGACGTGCTGGCCTTTCATGAAATTCAGCTGGACAATGCCCGCCACAGCGTCACAGTGAACAGCACCCCTGTGGAGCTGACCTACAAGGAGTACTGCCTGCTGCGGCTGCTATTGGAAAATACCAGTCTGGTGGTGACCCGCGAGACCATTTTGCAGGTGGTGTGGGGCACCGATATCTCGGTGGAGAGCCGTACCGTGGATATGCACATCCGCACCCTGCGAAAAAAGCTGGGCGATGCGGGGCGTTACATCTGCACCGTGCGCAAGGTGGGCTACAAGCTGACCGATGAGGAGGCCGAAGAAGAATGAAGCTGCGCAGCATGGAAGAAAAGATCAGCTACCGGTTGTTCCTGATGGGCTTTCTGGGGCTTGTATTCACCGCAGCGCTGTGCATTTTTGTGTTCCATAAAGCCTTTACGGCGCAGGCATGGTCGGGGCTTGAGCGCGAGACCGACCTTGTGCGCGCCGGGTACGAGCAGACCGGAGACCCCGCGCAGCTGAGTGCCTTTGTGACCGATGATCTGCGCGTGACGTTGATCAGTCAGGACGGCAGCGTGTTGTTTGAATCTGCCACCGACCAGCCCATGGAAAACCACCTGACCCGCCCGGAGATCCGCGATGCCATTGCAAACGGCGAGGGCCGGGACATCCGCGACTCCCAGACCATGGGCTACGAAACCTATTACCATGCGGTGCGGCTTTCCAGTGGAGACGTGCTGCGCGTGGCGCAGGACGCCGAGACCGTGTGGTCCATCTATGATGCCACCATCCCTGCCATCGTACTGAGCTGTGTGGCGCTGATGCTGGCCGCTGCGGTGCTGGCAGCCCTGCTGACCAAAGCTCTGGTGCAGCCGGTGCTGAACATGACCGAGGATCTGGATCACATTCAGGAAAACGTGCCCTACCGGGAGCTGATTCCCTTTGCGGAAAGCATCCATTCTGACCGCATTCTGCGGGAGAACAACGAGAAAATGCGGCAGGAGTTTACCGCCAATGTCAGCCACGAGCTCAAGACCCCGCTGACCAGCATTTCCGGCTACGCAGAGCTGATCGAGACCGGTATTGCAAAGCCGGAGGATGTGCCGGATTTCGGCCGCAAGATCCACAGCGAGGCCACCCGCATGATCCAGCTGGTCAACGATATTTTGCAGCTTTCCAAGCTGGATACCGTAAGCGAGACCGGGGACGCCCCGGTGATGGAAACGGTAGACCTTTTGGAGGTTGTCAAGGAGTGCGTAGAGCGCCAGAAACTGAACGCCCGCCGCGCATATATCTCCCTGACTTATCTGGGCGAGAGCGCCCCGGTGCTTGGTAGCCGCGCGCTGCTGGATGAACTGTGCCAGAACCTTTGCGACAACGCCATCCGCTACAACCGCCCGGGCGGCAAGGTGCAGATCATTACCGCCTGCAACCGGGACGGGCACTGCTCCCTGACCGTGACCGACAACGGCATCGGTATCCCGCGAGAAGCACAGGCCAGCGTGTTCGAGCGCTTCTACCGGGTGGACAAGAGCCGCAGCAAGGCCACCGGCGGCACCGGGCTTGGGCTTGCCATCGTCAAGCACATTGCCCGCATCCACAACGCCCGCATCAAGCTGGAAAGTCAGGTGGACGTTGGCACCACCATCACTGTCACCTTTCCTACCGCCTCTTAATACAGCATGAAATGCACGTCTGTCCGCAATTGCGGGCAGGCGTTTTTTGTTGGGTCAAAGCTTGCGCCGCTGCCGCTCCGCAGCGCTGCCCGGGCTTGCAGGTGCAGTATATCCACGCCCTGCTGCCAGCAGCTTCGCAAAAGCGCAGTGCACTGCGCCGTCAGCTGTTGCTGCTGCGCCTGCGTGGGCATCGGGCTGTGGGCAGCGCGTTGACAGTCCAGCCGCACAAGTACCTGCGCCTTTTGCAGGGTGACCGAAACGATGCAGCGCCGGATGCCGATGCACTCCCCTTCCAGCCAGAGCTGCCGGGTGCCGCCCTGCCCGGCAAGCAGACGGTAGACCTCGGTCTGTTCCGGAGATAGGGGCGTATTAGCTGCCACAGTATGCAGAACGCCGCCTTCCTGTATCGTCACCTCTTTTGCGCTCCACCGGAGAACAGGCAGAAGCCCCGGCTCTGTATGCTGATACAGCCGGGGCGCGGTGGGCGCGGCAGCCTTTAGCTGTGCCATCAGGGCGTCCGGCAGTGTGGCTTGTGTTGTCAGGTGCTCTATCTCTCCTTCTGCGCAAAACAACCTTGCTGCCGTGCGCCCGCAGCCGCGCCGCAGCACCAGCTGCTCGTACTCTGTTAGTAATGGCTCTTTCGCTTTTGACAGCAACAGGTAGTCACACAGGCGAAAACTTGCGGTTTGGGGCAGTGCCTGCTCTGCCGCAGCCAGCGCCCGCTCCATCGTTTGCCCCTCTGCCTGCACAAACTGCAATGCGGCAGAGGCTTCGGCGGCATCGGCGGCGGCCTGCGGTGCCTGATAGAGCAGCCCTGCCTGATACCCCTGTTCAGTCTGTGCCAGATACACCGCCCGCACCATGCTTTTCTCAGTGCTTTCGCAGCGCAGGAACAAAAAGCACCACCCCGTCAGCAGCAAATACAGCAGCGGCTTGCAAGATTTCTGTTTTCTCATGGCTGCACCTCAGCTTCCGGTGGCTGCCAAAGCAAGCGGATGGCGGCACACAACATAGCCACCCGGTAAACCGCGCACAGCAACCACAGCAGCAAAAGCAGCGCATCCATGCGGGAAAAGCTTCCGCTGCTCCACGCCCGCAGCAGCTCCAGCCGGGGGTAGGTGCTGCTGCCAAACAGCAAAGCACCGCCCATCAAAGCCGCCGCCTGTACCGCAAAGCCCCATACCGGCAGCCAGACCGTGCGGCGTGCCGACTGGGCGCTGCACAGAATGGCTCCGGCAAAGTATTCTGCGTAAACCGGCACGCTACAACCTGTTGCGTCCGGCTGTGCCGGAGGGAACAGGCGGTACCAGTGCAGTTGACCGGCAAGCCCCAGCAGGCAGACCACGCCGCCCACGGCTACAAACCACCACAGCACCCGTGCCGAAGCGTTCCAGCCTGCGGGAGGGACAGCCCACCCTGCCCAGAGCAGCAGCGGCAGAAAGCCCAGCAGCGCCATGGAGGAAAACTCTGCCGTGCACAGTCCTTGTGCCTGCACGAGGGTGTGCACCAGTTCCATAAAAAGCCCGGCTGTCAGTGCCAGCCGCACCGCAAGGGAGGGTGCTTTATCCCGCAGCGCCGCCGCTGCCAGCGCCGAAAGAATGCACAGGCACACCGTGCTGACTGCGCCCAGCCACAGCGCCCGACGCACCGGGACGCTCTGCGGGATGCCGTCTGCCAACGCTGCTGTGACCACGCTGAGGGTCAACGCCGCCGGGGTAAAACGTTCTGTGTGCTGTTTCATGACTGCTTTCTCCCCCTCTCCCGTTTTTGCCAGATATTGAACCCGTGCCGGGACAGCTGTCGGTAGTTGCGGCGCAGAACGCCGTCCTCGGAAAGCGGCTGCTGCGGGAACGGGTGCGGCGCAAGATAGGACACGCCCAGTGCTTCGGTGCTGACGATGCTGAGCAGAAAGCCGAAAAATGCTGCGGCAAGTCCCACCGGCCCGGCAAGCCCCGCCAGCAGCACCGTGCCGATGCGCAGCAGGGTGGCAGGCTCGTACAGGCCCGGGGTGACAAAGACTGCAATGGCGGTAATACTTGCAACAAAGATGACCGGGGTGCTCATGAGCCCGGTGGCAATGGCGGCATCGCCAATGATGAGCGCCGACACCAGACTGACCGAGTGCCCCAGTGACTGCGGCATCCGCAGCCCGGCCTCCCGGATGATCTCTAAGATCAGGATCACCAGCAGCATCTCTGCAAACAGGGGCAGCGGGGTGGCCTTTTCGGCTGCTTCGATCTTATACAGCAGCTGCGGGGGCAACAGCTCCGGCAGATACACTGCCACGCACACAAAGGCCCCCGGTAAGAACACCGTAAGGTAGAAGGAAAAATATTTCAGCACCCGCAGAAAAGAGGAAAAGGCAGCTGTAGAGGCATAGTCGTCCAGACATTCGAACTGCTCGCTGAAGAGCGCGGGCAGCACCAGTGCTGAGGGGCTGCCGTTGACCAAAATTACCAGCTTGCCCTCGCAGAGTTTTGCGGCAGCGACCGCCGGGCGCTCGGTGTAGTGCGCCGGGGTGAACAGCCGCGCCTTGCCGGGCAGCAGCCACGGCACAAAATAGCTGGAATCCAGCAGCAGCTCCGGCCGTGCGCTTTGCAAAATGGCGCGCACCCGGCGCACCATGGCGGGGTCGGCACGGTCCTTGCAGTAGCAAAGAGCGTACTCGGTATTGCAGCAGGTGTGCGCCTGTGCAGCCTCCTGCACAAGGGTATCGGTGCGGACAAGACGGCGCAAAAGGCTCAGGTTTACCCGCAGCAGGTCGGTAAAGCCTTCCCTGCTGCCGCGCAGATTGCCCTCGCCGGATGGTTCTTCCACGGAGCGGAACTTGAGCCCCTGTACCGAAAAAACGATGCCGCTGCTGCAGCCCTCTAAAAGCAGCACCGCCATGCCCGCCGTCAGCCGCGCTACGAGCTGCGGCATATCCTGCACCGGAGTGCTCTCGGCCGGAAAAGCCGAGCCGTGCAGGATATGTGCATAGGCCTGTGCACCGGTAAAGCGGACCGAGGCAGACTGCCGCCCGGCGGCGTCCAGCAACAGCTCCCAGAGCGAATCTAAGCTTGCCATGCCATCAAACATTACGATGCACCCCGGGCAGCCGTACAAAACGATCTTCTTCGCATAATAATCTGCCGATTTGCCAAACCTAGAATCAAGCGCGGACAGGTTTTCCGCAAGGCTTTGCGAAAGCTGCTGCATATCCATCACTCCTTTGTGTGTGCAGTATACCCGCTTTGCCGCAACGGAATACGCGCGCACACCGGATCGGGAGGGTTTGTGCATGAAACTGCTGCTTTGCCGCACTATTATTTTGTATCTCTGTGTTTTGTTTGCCATGCGGCTGATGGGCAAGCGCCAGCTGGGAGAATTGCAGCCGGAGGAGCTGGTATCCACCATCCTGATCTCCAATCTGGCATCCATCTCCATTGAATCAGAAGATGTGCCCATCACCGCCAGTCTGATCCCACTGTTTCTTATTGCGGCGCTGGAGCTGCTGGGTTCAGTAGTGAGCTTCCGCAGCCAGAAATTCTTCAATTTTCTTTCCGGGCGTCCCAAAACGGTGATTCTGGACGGAAAGATCGATCAGAATGCACTGCGGATGCTGCGGCTGACCACTGCTGACCTGATGGAGGCGCTGCGCGGCAAGGATATCTTTGACCCGCGCAGGGTGTCCTACGCTGTCATTGAAACAAATGGCACGCTGTCGGCGGCGCTGCGCCCGGAGCAGGAAGCAGTGACTCTGTCCGACTTGCAGCTAAAGGTGCAGCAAACACAGGCTACCATCCCCTTTGTACTGGACGGGCAGATATTGGAGGATAATCTGCGCTGGTGCGGCAAAGACCGTGCGTGGCTGGAACGCACCGCCACGGCAAACACTGTTCTGCCGCAGGAGATTCTACTGCTTATCGGCAACGAGACCGAGGACTATTTTCTGCTAAAAAAGGAAGGCCGTCAGCCGGGAGGAAAACAATGAAGCGGATCTATGCGTGTATCCTGATCGTGGCGGCGCTGCTGGGGGTATCCCTTTACAGCAGCGGACGGGTGCAGGGCTTTGCGCAGGATATCTCGGCCGATTTGGACTGCGCCCTTGAGGCTGTGCGGCAGAAGGACTTTGCCACCGCGCGGCAGGCGCTTGCCGAGGGTGCAGAACTGTGCGATACCATGCGGGAAACTATGAGCCATCTGCTGCGAACGGCCGACTACACGGAACTGGAAGCCGCGCTGCGGGCGGCGGACGGATACCTTGAGCAGCAGGCCGCAGAGGAGGCACTGGGCGAACTGCGCCGCGCACAGGTAGAAGTAGAGCGGCTGGAGTGGCTTGCCCGGCGGCTGGTATAAGATGAGCAAAAAAGGACACTGCACAGTGTTTCGTGCAGTGTCCTTTTTAAGTTATAGTTTACTGATTTTCCTTGCGGTCGCCCACAAGCTTTTTCAGTTCGTCAAGGAAGCTTTCCACGTCCGCAAACTGGCGGTAGACCGAGGCAAAGCGGATATAGGCCACCTCGTCGATCTTTTTCAGTTCCTCCATGGTCAGCTCGCCGATGCGCACGCTGGGGATCTCGCGGTCGTAAGAGCTGAACAGGGACTGCTCAATGCTGCTGACAGCACGTTCCAGCGTTTCGTAGCTGACAGGACGCTTGGCACAGGCGCGCAGCATGGCGTTGAACAGCTTCTGCCGGTCAAAGGGTTCGCGGGAGTTATCCTTTTTGATGACCACCAGCGGCACTGTTTCCACCACCTCGTAGGTGGTAAAACGCATATGGCAGTTCAGGCACTCGCGGCGGCGGCGGATGCGCTCGTTATCTTCAGTCGGGCGGGAGTCGATCACCTTGGATTCCTCCGCACCGCAATAAGGGCACTTCATCGTTTGTTCCTCCGCCTCAGTTTTTCTTTTTGCTACGCTCGCTCCACAGCACCCATGCCGAGGTGGAAACGCACAGAGAGGTATACACACCGCTGATCATACCCATCATCAGCGGGAATGCAAAGGTAAAGATGCTGTCCAGACCGTAGAGCTTTGCCACGATGCACATCACGCCCAGTGCCATCACAGTGGTGATGGTGGTGATCAGGGTACGGCGGGCAGACTGGTTGACCGACTGGTTGACCAGTTCCTCAAAGCTGCCCTTTTTGCCCATGAGAGCGCGGTTCTCACGGATACGGTCGTACACCACAACAGTATCGTTGATGGAGTAGCCGAGGATGGTGAGCATGGCGGCGATAAAATTGCCGTCCAGTGCGGTGCGCAGCAGCACAAAGGTGCCGAACACCACCATCAGGTCGTTGACCAGCGCCAGCACTGCCATCATACCGCCGGTCAGACCGCCGATGTTCTTGAAGCGCAGGGCGATATACAGCAGAATGAGCACCAGTGCAAACACCACAGCCACCAAGCTCTTCTGTAGGAACTTGGTGCCCATGGCTGCGCTGACATTGCTCAGGGACAGCTGGGCAAACTGGTTGTCCGGGTAGTTCTCGTTCAGGGAATCCAGCAGGTTCTCCACCTGCTCGGTGGTCACGGTCTCGGTGCCGGGCATGGAGATCTTCAGGGTCTGATCGCCGGTGGCTACGTTCTCGCCGGTCTGCAGGGTCAGACCGGTGTTTTCCAGCGCCGCAGCAGCGGTCTTTTGCACAGCGGCTTGGTCAAAGCTGCCCTCGTAGGACAGGGTGATCATAGCACCGCCGGTGAACTCGGTATCCAGATGCACACCGAACACTGCGGCACACAGCAGGATGACTGCCATCAGGCAGGCGGAGAAGGTCAGGAACTTTTTGCGCAGGGCAACAAAGTTTACCGGCTTCTTTTCAGCCTTTTCCTGCCCGGGCTTTGCAGCACCGTACAGCCACGGATTGCGCAGTGCCTTGATGGCAGCTGCGCCGCGGATCATGACACGGGTAGCGAATACGCCAAACACGAAGTTCAGCAGCACGCCGGTAAGCAGCGTATAGCCGAAAGCGTAGATGGTGCCTGCGGTAGAGGGGCCGAAGGCGAAGAACACAAAGTGCAGTGCCTTGGCAAACAGGCCATCCGAGGGGCCGAAGGCACCCATGAGCACGATGGCCACGATGACGATGGTCACGTTGCCGTCAATGATGGGGGTCAGGCCGCGGGCAAAGCCGCTCTTCAGTGCGCCATCCAGAGATTTGCCGTTTTTCAGTTCCTCTTTGATGCGCTCGGCGGTGATGACGTTGGCATCCACGCCCATGCCGATGGCCAGAATGATACCCGCAATGCCGGGCAAGGTCAGGGTAAAGCTTTCAAATACCGGGAAGTAGCCGGACACAAAGGCCAGCGTAGCCGCCACCTGACCGGCCAGCGCGATGCAGGCCAGAAAGCCCGGCAGACGGTACAGCACCGTCATGAACACCACGATGAGGGCAAAGGCGATCAGGCCGGCCAGCACCATGGCGCTGAGACTGTTTTCGCCCAGACTGGGGCTTACGGTGGAGTAGCTGTCCACGCTCAAAGCAAAGGGCAGTGCACCGGAGTTGATCTGGCGTGCCATCTTGACCACGGCATCCTGTGTAAAGGGATTAGAAGCCGAACTGGTGATGATAGCCTGTCCGTCGGTAATGGCGGTGTTGACGGTGGCTGTGCTCACGTTTTCGTCGTCCAGCCAGATGCTGATGCTGCCCTTATCGGCGGCCAGTTTGGTGGTAGCATCGCCAAATGCCTTGGCACCCTCGGTGGTGAACTTGAGGGCAACGTAATACTCAGCGCTGCCGCCGTTGCTCACAGCACCATACTGCGCCGAGGCGCTTTCGACCATGGAACCGTCCAAAATCAGCTCGCCGTCCTTGCTGGCTCCCTCGCGGAAGGTCAGGTAGGCGGTGGTGCCGATCTCCTGAATAGCAGACTCGGGGTCAAAATCCGTCTCGCCGGACTGCCACGGGAATTCCAGAATCAGGCTGTCGGAGTTGTTGTCCACATACAGCTCGTAGTCGGTCACGTTCAACGCGACCAGACGGTTCTCGATGACCAGACGGGCGGCATCCAGCTGCTCGTCCGTGGCATCGTAGCCATCCGAGGGCACAAAGGTGACGTTGACGCCGCCCTTGATATCCACACCAAAGCGGATATCCTTTGCACCCTTGATGTAGGTGGTGGTCACATCGCCGTATTTTGCCGCCACGCCAAAAAAGGCGGTGTAGACAAACACAACGATCAGCAGCGCGGTAACGACCAGCTGCCATGCTTTGCCTTTTGTTTTCATAAGTCGGGAACCTCCAAAAGCGGCGGCTGTGCAGCCGCAGCCGTTTTTGTTGTGAACCGCAAGTTTTGCCGACGGTTCCTCTCCTCACAGAGCAGCCGTCGTGCCGACCTTTCTGTGATAAAACTCCCCTGCCAGCCCTGCAAAGAGCCCCGCAGAGGAGAATATACAAATTATTTCAAGCCTTAGGCCATATCAGCCAGCAGCTTTTCCACAACGGCCAGACGCACGCAGACGCACAGCAGCTCGGAAGCGGTCTCCACCTCGTCCAGACTGGGATAAGTGGGGGCAATGCGCAGATGAGAGTCCTGCGGGTCCTTGTGGTACGGATAGGCAGAGCCTGCACCGGTCAGCACCAGACCTGCATCCTTGCACAGTTCTGCCACGCGCTTGGCGCAGCCGGGCATGACATACAGGCTGATGAAGTAGCCGCCCTTGGGGTTGGTCCAGTGGGCAATATCGCCGCAGGGGGTGAGGTTGGCGGCAAAGGCGGTCTTGACAGCATCGAAGCAGGGCACCAGACGGCGACGGTGCTTTGCCATGTGTGCCAGAACGCCCTCCTTGTTCTTCAGGAAGCGGACATGGCGCAGCTGGTTCATCTTATCGTAGCTGATGATCATCACAGAAAAGCGCTTGCACATATACTTCATGCTGTTGTCGCTGCATGCAATGGCAGAAACGCCGGCACCCGGGAAGGTGATTTTGCTGGTGGAAGTGAACATAAACACGCGGTCCTGCGTGCCGTACTTCTTGCTCACGTTCAGCAGAACGGGGGTCTCAATGATCTCCTCGGTCAGGTGGTGGACAATGTAGGCCTCATCCCAGAAGATCTTGAAATCCGGGGCGGCGGTCTTCATCTTGGCAAAGCGCTCGATGGTCTCATCGCTGTAGGTGTAGCCATCGGGGTTGGAGTACTGCGGCACGCACCAGATACCCTTGATGGTATCGTCCTCGGCCACCAGCTTTTCCACAACGTCCATATCGGGGCCGTTGGGGGTCATGGGCACGCTGATAAGCTCAAAGCCGAACTCCTCGGTAATGGCAAAGTGACGGTCATAGCCGGGCACCGGGCAGAGGAACTTGCGCTTTTCTACCTGAGACCAAGGGCAGGGAGACTCCGGAAAACCGAACACATAGCCGATGTTGATGAGGTTGTACATCAGCTGCAGGCTGGAGTTGCCGCCCACGAACACCTCGTTGGGCTTTACGCCGAACACATCTGCAAACAGGGCGCGTGCTTCGTGCAGGCCCTCCAGCTCACCGTAGTTGCGGGCATCGGTGCCTGCATCCGTGGTGTAGTCGGTCATCTTCAGCAGGTCCATTGCCAGATCCATCTGGTGGGGGCCGGGTTTGCCGCGTGCCATGTTCAGCTTCAGGCCCTTTGCCTGAAACTGTTTATAAGCCTGTTCCAGCGCTGCCTTTTCAGCGGTCAGCGCAGCGCGATCCATCTCGTGATAATTTGCCATTGAATACACACTCCTTTATAGTACTTCCTATTACCCAATTCTATGGCTCGTCTTTTGCGGTATGCCCCTGCCAGAGAACACACGCCGCACGATCCATACTTTACTATTATAGTACATTTTCCTGTCAGAAACAAGAATTTGAAAGCAAAAAGCCCTGCCAAAAGCAAAAAGCTTTCGAAACAGGGCTTTCAGGCGGGTGCGCTCCCCTGCTGTGCGGCAATGCCGTCAGCTGAGAGTGGCCTGATTTTTATAGCGTTTGCGCACGGCACCGTATTCCAGATGTGCCTCGCCGCCCTCCACGGTGTCCTCGTCCACGGTCACGCGGATGATGGTGGCATCGCTGGGCACCTCGTACATGATGGGCAGCAGGATGCTTTCCATCACGCTGCGCAGACCGCGGGCACCGGTCTTGCGCTCGATGGTCTTGCGGGCAATGGCGTGCAAAGCTTCGTCCGTGAAGGTAAGCTCCACGTTATCCATGCCCAGCAGCTCCTTGTACTGCTTGACCAGACTGTTGCGGGGCTCCTTGAGCACGCGCACCAGTGCATCCTCGTCCAGATCATCCAGCACGGTGATGACCGGCAGACGGCCGATCAGCTCCGGGATCAGGCCGAACTTGACCAGATCGTGGGGTTCTACCTTGCGCAGCAGAGCGCGCTCGGCCTCGGTGGAGTTATCCTTCAGCGCACTGCCAAAGCCCAGCGCGGACTTATCGGTGCGGCGCAGGATATACTTGTCCAGACCATCAAAGGCACCGCCGCAGATGAACAGGATGTTGGTGGTGTCGATCTGGATGAACTCCTGCTGCGGGTGCTTGCGGCCGCCCTGCGGCGGCACGTTGCTGACAGTGCCTTCCAAGATCTTCAGCAGTGCCTGCTGTACGCCCTCGCCGCCCACATCGCGGGTGATGGAGGGGTTTTCGCTCTTGCGGGTGATCTTGTCGATCTCATCAATGTAGATGATGCCGATCTGTGCCTTCTGCACGTCAAAATCCGCCGCCTGGATCAGTTTGAGCAGAATGTTTTCCACGTCCTCGCCCACATAACCGGCTTCGGTAAGGGTGGTGGCATCCGCAATGGCGAAGGGCACGCCCAGCATCTTGGCCAGTGTCTGGGCCAGCAGGGTCTTGCCCACGCCGGAGGGACCCAGCAGCAGTACGTTGGACTTTTGCAGCTCCACGTCGCCGCCCTTGCCGCTGAGGATGCGCTTATAGTGGTTGTAGACTGAAACGGACAGCACACGCTTTGCCTCGTCCTGACCGATGACATACTGATCCAGACCTTCCTTGATCTCGGCCGGGGTCATGATGTTGATATCCAGATCTGCGGCAGCGGGCTGGACATGGGCGCGGCTTGCGCTGCCGCGAGCCGGACGGGCGCTTTTGGGCTGATCCGGCTTGTCAGAGAGCAGATCGTGGCACAGGCCGATGCACTCGCTGCAGATATTGACCCCGGGGCCAATGATCATGCGCTCCACTTCGTCCTGATGCTTGCCGCAAAAGCTGCAAACCAGATCCTTTTCGTTTTTGCCGGAATTGTTATTTGCCATAGCTGTTTTTCCTTATCCTGGATAGATTATAGCGGTTTACCGGTGGGCAATGACCTCATCGATCAGGCCGTATTCCTTTGCCTGCTGCGCGGTAAGGTAGTTGTCGCGTTCGGTGTCCTGCTGGATCTTTTCCAGCGGCTGGCCGGTGTACTCGCTGAGCATCCGGTTCATCTTATCGCGGATATAGACCATGTGCTCGGCATGGATCTTGATATCCGTGGTCTGGCCGGAAAGGCCGCCACCCTGACCGCCGATCAGCGGCTGGTGGATCATGATCTCGGCGTTGGGCAGCGCAAAGCGCTTGCCCTTGGTGCCGCTTGCCAGCAGAAATGCGCCCATAGAGGCCGCCATGCCCATGCAGATGGTGGAAACATCGCACTTGATATACTGCATGGTGTCGTGGATGGCCATACCGGCACTGATGGAGCCGCCGGGGCTGTTGATATACAGGCTGATGTCCTTATCCGGGTCCTGCCCTTCCAGATACAGCAGCTGCGCCACCACAAGGCTTGCGGTGGTATCGTTGACATCCTCGCTCAGCACGATGATGCGATCGTTCAGCAGACGAGAGAAAATATCGTAGGAACGCTCTCCGTGCGCCGACTGCTCGACAACGTAAGGAACAAAACTCATAAAGTTCGCCTCCTGAAAATGGTTTAAGTTTATTGGCAAAATTGACCGATACGGGTTCCCTGTAAAGTTCAGCCGTACCGGTCAATTTTAACAACCTTTGATAAAACGCCAGCGGCGCTTTACAGGGCCCGGCACTGATTACTCAGCGTCAGCAGCCTTCTCAGCCTCTGCGGGCTTTTCCACGATGTTAGCGTGGCTCTTGATGAAGTCGATGGCCTTGGTGCGAGCCAGATCCTGCTTCAGATCCTCGAGGTTGATCAGCTCACGAACCTTGTCCTCTTCCATCTTGTACTGGTCAGCAATGCGCTTGATCTCGGCATTGATCTCGTCCTCGGAAGCCTCGATGTGCTCAGCAGCGGCAACAGCCTCCAGAGCCAGACCGATCTTGACCTGCTTCTCAGCCTGCGGCATGAAAGCGGCACGGAACTGCTCCATGGACTGACCCATATACTTCAGGTAGTCCTCCAGACGCAGACCCTGCTGCTCCACACGGAAAGCAAAGTCGTTGACCATCTCGTCCATGCGGACATCGTACATAGCCTGAGGGATCTCGCCTTCCATGCTTTCGATGACCTGATCGACCAGAGCATTCTCGACAGCCAGATCGTCCTGCTTGTCCAGCTGCTCCTGGTTGTTCTTGCGGATGGAAGCCTTGAACTCGTCCAGAGTGTCATACTCGGAGCAGTCCTTTGCCAGCTCGTCATCCAGAGCGGGCAGCTCCTTGTACTTGACCTCGTGCAGCTTGATCTTGAAGACAGCAGCCTTGCCAGCCAGCTCAGCAGCCTGATACTCGGTGGGGAAGGTGACGTTCACGTCGAACTCCTCGCCGGCGGAGTGGCCAACGACCTGCTCCTCAAAGCCGGGGATGAAGCTGCCGCTGCCCAGAGTCAGGTTGTAGTGCTCAGCCTTGCCGCCCTCGAATGCGACACCGTCCACAAAGCCCTCGAAGTCGATATCAGCGATATCGCCATTCTGAGCAGCGCCCTCACGGGTCAGCTCACGGGCGTTGCGCTCCTGCACACGCTTCAGCTCTGCGTCCACAGCCTCGTCGGTAACAGTATGGACAGTCTTTTCCACGGTCAGACCGTTGTAGCTGCCAACCTTGACCTCGGGCTTCACGGCGACCTTAACGGTCAGGGTAGCGCCCTCTGCCTCGCTGGCAGAATCCACGGTGACCTCAGGACGACCCACGGGCTCCACACCGGCTTCCTTAGCGGCAGCCTCGAAAGCCTCCGGGAACAGCTCGTTGATGGCGTCGTAGGTAAAGACGTCTGCGCCGTACATCTTCTCGATCAGAGCCTTGGGGGCCTTGCCCTTGCGGAAGCCCTGCACAGGGTACTTCTTGCCCTCTTTTTTGAAAACATCGGCAACAGCCTTCTTGAAGGCCTCTGCATCGATGGAGAACTGCAGTTCTGCCATGCTCTTCTCGAGCTTTTCACACTTGATGAGATTCATTTGTTTATCCTCCACTCAAATATTCTATTGCTCAGGGCAGGAAGTTTTTGCCCGGGGCAACCGCGCACCACGTCCTTGCTGTATGCACACGGAATGCGGGGACGCGCGCGCTCAATTGGGTGCAACAATCGCGTCAAAACTTATTATAGCACGCTCTGGACACAATTGCCATACCAAATTTTTAAATTTTGTCGTTTTTGCCCTTTTGTACCGCCGTTAATTGATGCGGTAGGGGCAAAAACGCAGGCCGTCGGCACTTACCAGCTTGTACCGGATGCCGTCCACCTCGCCCTGTACGGCGAACCGGATGGCGTTGCCGTGCAGATGCCCATAGAAGCAGGTCTTGATGCCGAACTCCTTCAGGGTGGCTACGATCTCCGGGGCGCTGGTGCCGGTGTAGACCGGCGGATAGTGCAGGAACACCAGCTTTTCCAGCCCGGGCTCCGCAGCCTGCAAACTCATGCGCAGACGGCCGATCTCGCGGTTCATCACCTTTTCGTCGTGGGGCTCACCCACATCGAACAGCCAGCCGCGGGTACCGCAGATGGCGTACCCTTCCACGCTGTAAGAATTGTTATGCAGGATATGCAGGGTATCGAAGCCCTCGGCCTTGAGGTAGGCGTTCATCTTGTTGGCGGTGGACCACCAGTAATCGTGGTTACCCTTCATGATGATCTTCTGCCCGGGCAGCTGCTGCAAAAAGGCAAAGTCCTTGCGGGTATCGGTCAGGCGCATAGCCCAGCTGATATCCCCCGCCAGCACGATGGTATCCTGCGGGGTGATGAGCTTGCGCCAGTTTTTCTCCAGCCTGTCCACATAATCGTTCCAGCCGGGAAAAATATCCATCGGCTTGGATGCGCCCAGAGAAAGATGGGGGTCGCCAAGCACAAAAAGTGCCATAGTCTGTTTACTCCTGTTCTGTCTGTCCGCAGAAGCTTATGCCTGATAGCCCAGCGCCACCTCGGCGATCTGTGTCGGGGCAATGACGGTATCAAAGCGCTCCGGCTTGCTGCGCAGAGCGGCAAGGCTTGCCGGTGCGGCGTGGCCGGTGGCAGCCTCCAGCTGCTGCATGGCTTCAAAATCGTTTTCCGGGGCAGCTTTGCCCAGTGCACTCAGCACGCTGCGGGGGAACTTGAAGGGCGATGCGGTGGAAAGCACAACCATGGGCACGCCCTGCCGCTTTTTCTGTGCAGCCACATGGAAGGCCACGGCGGTGTGGGTATCGCACAGGTAGCCGTCCTTTTCGTAGCGGGCACGGATCTCCCCTGCCACCTCGTCCTCGCTGCTCCAGCCGCAGGAGAAGGTCTCCTGAATCGCTGCCAGCGTCTCGGGACGGACGGTGTAGCTGCCGATGGCAGCCAGCTGCTGCATAAAGCCCGCCACCTCAGCATCGCTGCCGGTCACATGGTACAGCAGGCGCTCCAGATTGGAGGACACCAGAATGTCCATGCTGGGCGAGGTGGTCTTGAAGAACTCCCGCTTTGCGGTGTAGGTTCCGGTGGTGAGGAAGTCGGTCAGCACGTTGTTCTCATTGGAGGCGCAGACCAGCTTGCCCACGGACAGACCCATCTGCTTTGCGTAATAACCGGCGAGGATATCGCCAAAGTTGCCGGTGGGCACACAGAAGTCCACCTCGTCACCGAAGGTGATCTTACCGGCCTTGAGCAGCTGGGCGTAGGCGGCAAAGTAGTAGACGATCTGCGGTACAAGGCGACCCCAGTTGATGGAGTTGGCGCTGGAAAGGCGGATGTTTCGCTTTTCCAGCTCGGCAGCGATGGCCTTATCGCCGAACACCTTCTTTACGCCGGTCTGGGCATCGTCAAAGTTGCCGCGCACGGCATAAACCGCCACATTAGCACCCTCCTGCGTTGCCATCTGCAAACGCTGGATCTCGCTGGTGCCGCCGGTGGGGTAGAACACAGCGATCTCCACACCGGGGATATCATGGTAGCCGTCCAGCGCAGCCTTGCCGGTATCGCCGCTGGTAGCCACAAGGATCAGGGTCTTTTCGGTGCGGCCCAGATTCTTTTTGGCCTCCACCAGCAGCTTGGGCATCAGCTGCAGGGCGTAATCTTTAAAGGCACAGGTAGGGCCGTGCCACAGCTCCAGGGCATAGGTATCCCCTTCCACCGGGGCAAGATAGCCTGCCTTGCCGCCAAAAGCAGCCCCGTAGGTGCTGCGGGTGGCCTCGGTCAGGAAGGCGGGGTCGTAATCGGTCAGATACTCCCGCACAACGGCGGCTGCCAGCGCGGGATAGTCCAGCCCGCACAGGGCTTTTACATCCACCTGCGGAAAACTTTCCGGCACAAACAGACCGCCCTCATCGGACAGCCCCTGTGCAATTGCCTGAGAAGAAGTTACTTTGCGGTTCTGATCTCTGGTACTGAAAAACTGCATGGTCATCGCTCCTTTTCGCCACGGAACGTGCCGGGCACGTTCCCGGTTGTACGGCAAAACCCTCGCTTTGCCGCATACTTCCCACCGGTGCCACGGTTTCTGCCTAGGTCACGCAGAGAAAGGCACCCTTTATAATATGTACCATCCAGCGCCCGCTGTCAAGAGGAACTACCTCTGCAACGTCAAAACGCACCGGTTCTTCGCTTTGGCCGGTCTTCTGCAAATACCCTTGCGCAGCGCAGATCAGCCGGTGCTGCTTGGCCGGGTCTACGGCGGCAGCGGGTCGTTGCAGCATCCCTTGGCTGCGGGTCTTTACCTCGCAGATAACGATAGTGCCATCCGGCTCCCGCAGCACAAGATCCAGCTCTCCCATGCGGGTATGATAGTTATGGGCCAGCAGCTGCGCGCCCTGCTTCTGATACCAGCGGGCAGCGGCAGCTTCTCCCCTGCGGCCGGTCTCGGCGCGGTTCATTTGCCGTTCTCCGGCCAGTAGCCCTGCTTTTTAAGGAAGCTGCGGCGGTAGAACGGCTGGATGCCGTACTGCGCGATCAGCTCGTAATGCAGCTTTGTGGGGTAACCCTTGTGCTTTGCCAGCTGATACTGCGGGTACTGCTTGTCCAGCTCCAGCATATAGCGGTCACGGCTGACCTTGGCCAGCACTGAGGCCGCGCCGATGCTGGCGCTGGTGGCATCGCCCTTGACCACCGGCTGTGCCGGGATCTGCAAGCCTGCGGGGGTGCGGTTGCCATCCACCAGCACCAGATTGGGCACGATGTCCAACTCTTCCACCGCCTGCTGCATCCCGCCCATGGTGGCGTTCAGGATGTTTTCCCGGTCGATGACCTCCGGCCCCACAAAGACGATGCGGTAGGCCAGCGCCTTTTCGCAGATCTCGTCAAACAGTGCTTCGCGCTTTTTCTCGGTCAGCTTTTTGGAATCGTTGATGCCGTACACCGGGTTTTCCGGGTCCAAAATACAGGCCGCTACGCACACAGGGCCGCAAAGCGGGCCGCGCCCGGCCTCGTCCACACCGGCAAAGCAGCCGTACTGGCTGCGCACCTCGGCATCAAAGGCGTACAGCGGAGCCGAGATCTCCTCATCCGAGCGGCGCTTCATTCCTCGTCCTCCCCGGCAAAGTCGGCCAGATCATCCCGCTGCGGCGGGCGCTCCAGAGAGATACGTCCCCACTTGCAGGCGCGGAACTCGTCCACCAGCATGATGGCGCAGCGCTCGGTGTTCACCTCGCCGCCGCGCACCAGCAGACCGCGCTTGCGGCCGATGGCTTCCAGCAGCTCATAGGGCGGCAGTGCCAGCGTTTCGGCATCCAGCTTGTAGCGCTGTGCCACAAGGTCGGGATAGTTGCGGCGCACCTCGTCCAACAGGTTCATGGCCAGTTCTTCTACATCCAGAATATCGTCCTTGATGGAGCCGATGAAGGCCAAGTTGGAGGCGATGGTCTTGGAATCGAACTTTTTCCACAGCACGCCGGGCATATCCAACAGGTCAAACTTTTCGGTGCTGACCCACTGCTTGCCCTTGGTCACGCCGGGGCGGTCTGCCGCCTTGGCGCGGGCAGAGCCTGCAAAGGTGTTGATAAAGGTGGATTTGCCCACATTGGGAATGCCGCACAGCATTACCTGCGTTTTGGCACCGCCCATGCCGCGGTTCTGGCGGCGCTCCAGCAGACCGGAAAGCTCCTTTTCAATAGCCACCTTCACGGCGTTTGCGCCGCCCTTCTGCTTGGCGCTGATGGCCACGCAGCCCGCATCTGCAGCGTGGAAGTAGCGGATCCACTCCTCAGTCACAGCCGGGTCGGCAAGGTCGGCCTTGTTCAGCGCATAGAGCTTGGGCTTGCGGTCGGTGATGCGCTCGATCTCCGGGTTCAGGCTGGAAAGCGGGATGCGTGCGTCCAGCAGCACAAGGCTGGCATCAACGTGCTGGATCTCCTGCTCCATCATGCGCAGGGTCTTGGTCATGTGGCCCGGAAACCACTGAATATTGTATTGGTTAGCAAACCGGGTATCCATTTCGTTCATTTTACCACCCCAAAATCTGTAAAGGGCATAAAGCACAGCAGCACCTTGCCCAGAATATCACGCTCGTCAATGCAGCCGACATAGGAGGAGCGGCTGTCCAGCGATTCGTTGCGGTTATCCCCCATCACAAACAGGGTCCCCTCCGGCACTGTGAACGGAAACTGCACATCGTAGCCCAGATAGGTAGGCGCTGCGATGTAGTCCTCCTGCAAAAGTTCACCGTTCACCGTGACCGTACCGGCGTCGTAGTCGATGCTGATGGTGTCGCCGCCCTTAGCAATGATCCGCTTGACCAGCGGTTTACCGTAGACGGTGTAGCTGTCCACGATGACCACATCGCCCCGCTGCGGGGTGTAGCCTGCCGCCCAGACGATAAGCTTATCGCCGTGGGTCAGGGTGGGCACCATAGAGCGCCCATCCACCTGAATGATGCGGAAGAAAAACGAAAAGATCAGAACCAGTACCAGCGCTGCGGAGATAAGCGCTTCGTACCATTCCAGTATGCCCTGCCCGCGCACTGCGGGGGCAGACTGCTGCTGTTTTTCCATAGCTTAGCCACCAGCCTTTCTTGATTTTATGATACACCCGGGCTTTGAAAAAGAAAAAAGGGACAACAAGTTGTCCCTTTTCTCCCGGTTTCAAATCGGGGATGATCAAATATCGCTCTTGACCTTGGCAGCCTTGCCCGTACGGCCACGCAGATAGAACAGCTTTGCGCGGCGAACCTTGCCCTTGCGGACAACAGTGACCTTCTCAACGAAGGGGCTGTTGACGGGGAAGACACGCTCGATGCCGACACCGTAAGCCACGCGGCGAACGGTGAAGGTCTCTGCAACGCCGCCGTGCTTCTTAGCGATGACAGTGCCCTCGAAGGCCTGAATGCGCTCACGGTCGCCGTCCTTGATACGAACATCAACGCGGACGGTATCGCCAACGTTGAACTGAGGCTTTTCAGCCTTGATGCTGCCTTCAGAAATAATCTTCAGTGCGTCCATTTTTGAATCCTCCATTTGTTTTTAGACGTTCATGCACGGCAGAGCCGTCAGAGGACCGCCCGTTTAATGATAAATACTTGTCATTAACCCCGCTGTGGTCTCAGCGGACACTAACGCCTTAATAGGATAGCACAAAACCGGCTTGAATGCAAGCAATTTAGCGAAAAATCTCGCAAAAATTTTCTGTTTTGCCTGATAGACGGACTTTTGCGCAGCTTTAGACAAACAGCTGACGGTCTGCCGTCAAAAACTTGGTGCGCAGAATATTGGCACTTGCGGCGGGCAGGCCGAACTTTTCTTCCAGAAAACCGGTAAGCAGCGAGGGGTTCAGATTCAGTTCCTGCGCAGCGGGCAGGCACAGCTCCAGCTGCACGGTGTCCCCTGCTGCGGTATAACTCAGCTGCGGGATATGCTCTTTAAGGTTCACGATTTTTTTGCCGCGCTTGCTGTGCTTTTCCACGGGAGCTGCTTCCAGCGCGTTATACTGTTCCAGCACTGCAGCGGCAGCCGCCGGGTAGCTGATACGGTAGCAGGCAAAGGCGATGCTGTCCGCCTTCATCTCCACCGGAGCCACACGGGTAACGTGGATACCGGCGGGCATAATGGCGTTGAGGGCGGTCTGCCACTGGGCAAAATCCGGGGCTTCCGCCTCGGTCTTGACGTCCACGCACTCGCACTCGCTCTCCTGTCCCAGCGAGAGCGGGCAGGCAAAGGTCATGTAGATATGGGGGTTAAAGCCAAGCGTATGCCACACCGGCAGACCGCTGCGCTTGAGCACCCGCTGCATCACCCGCTGCAGGTCCAGCAGGGAGATATAGGAGGCTTCATTTTTCTTTTCAAACGAGATTCTGACTGTAATCAAAGCAGGGACCTCCTAACAGATGGTTCGCGCCGCAGGCGTTGCAGGCACGGTTGCAGGGCGGGGTGGTCTGGGCGGCCAGAGCCTTGTTGTACTCCCGCACCAGATACTCGTGGGTGATGCCGTAGTCCATGTGAGACCAAGGGGTCACCTCGTCCAGCGCGATGGGACGCTGGCAGTAGAAAGCGGGGTCGATGCCGAGGTCTGCAAAGGTCTGCATCCAGGTATCGTACTTGAAGCACTCTTCCCAGCCGTCAAAGTAGCAGCCGCGCTTATAAGCCTCCACGATGACCGGGGCAAGGCGACGGTCGCCCTTGGCGAACACACCCTCCAAAAAGCTGGTGGTGCTGTCGTGGTAGTTCACCTTGATCTTGCGGCTGTGCACGCTTTCCAGCAGGTGCTTCTGCTTGGCCTGCAGGGTCTCGGCGGTATCCATGGGCACGAACTGGAAAGGGGTGTGGGGCTTTGGCACAAAGCAGGCGCAGCTGATGGTCACCTGCACGCCGCGTCCCTTGGCGTGGTTCGTATTCTTGTAGTAGAGGTCTACCACCTTCTGGGCGGTCTCGGCAATACCCTCGATATCCTCCATGGTCTCAGTGGGCAGACCCATCATGAAGTAGAGCTTGACCGAGGTATAGCCTGCGTTAAAGGCGATGGTACAGGTCTTTTCGATCTCGTCCCAAGTGACGTTTTTGTTGATGACATTGCGCAGGCGCTGGGTACCGGCCTCGGCAGCAAAGGTCAGGCCGCTCTTGCGCACCTTGGTGGTTTTTTCAATGAGGCTCTGGGAGAAGTTGTCCACGCGCAGGGAAGGCAGCGACAGGCTGACGTGCTCCTTGGGTGCCCACTCGTTCAGATCGTCCAGCAGTTCTTCCAGCTGACCGTGGTCAGAAGTGGAAAGGCTGGAAAGGCTCAGCTCCTCGTAGCCGGTATTTGCACACAGATCCTGTGCTGCCTTGTTCAGCAAACTGGCATCACGCTGGCGCATGGGACGGTACAAGAAGCCCGCCTGACAGAACCGGCAGCCGCGCACGCAGCCGCGCAGCACCTCGATACTGGCGCGATCCTGAATAGCACCCACCATGGGCACCACAAAGTTGGTGGGCGGGGCGAACTGGTTCAGATCCTTGATGATGGCCTTCGTGATGCGCGCGGGGATGCCCGGCTCGTTGGGGGTGATGGCCTTCACTCTGCCGTCCTCGTGGTAGGTAACATCGTAGAAAGCCGGGATGTACACGCCCGGGATCTTTGCAATGTTGAGCAGCAGCTGTTTTTTGGAGATGCCCTCTTTCTTTGCCTTTTCGATCTCAGCGCAGATGGCGGGCAGCTGGTTTTCGCCCTCGCCCAGCTGGATAACATCAAAGAAATCCGCAATAGGCTCGGCGTTGCAGGCGCAGGGGCCGCCCGCCACGATCAGCGGCCAGCGGTCGTCACGGTCTTTGGAGTAGAACGGGATACCCGCCAAGTCCAGCATGGCAAGGATATTGGTGTAGGAAAGCTCGTACTGCAAGGTAAAGCCCACGGCGTCAAAGGCCGTGAGGGGATCTTTGCTCTCCATGGTGTACAGCGGCAGCTGCAGGCGCTCCATCTCCGCCTTCATATCCAGCCAAGGCATAAAGGCACGCTCGCACCACCAGTTTTCGTGGCTGTTGAGCAGCTCGTACAGGATCTTTTCGCCCAGAAAGGACATTCCCACCTCGTAGGTATCCGGGAAGCAGAAGGCAAAGCGCACATCCACCTTATCCTTTTCTTTATAGATACTGCCGGGCTCGCCGCCGGTATAGCGGCCGGGCTTCTGCACCCGTCCCAGCGCTTCTTTCAGTTTGGGATCAAACATCGGGTCCTCCATAAACAATCCGTTTTTTGCGTTCTTTTTATTTTACCCCAAATGTGCCTGTTTTGCAATCGTTTCCGGCGGTTTGTGTGCACTTTCCGTATTTTTGCCGCAAGAGTGCCCCTGCACACGCTGCCATCTGTGCGCCATCCAGCGGCGGGATTGGCAAAAGGTTGAACAGCCCCGTCAGCAGATTCGCCGCCCAGAACGCGCTGCCGCGGATGGTGGTGGTCTGTGAAAGGCGCAGCGCCCACACCCCGGCAAGCAAAAAATTGACCGCAGGCCCGGCGGCGGCAAGCACGAGCCGCTGGCGCGGGGAGAGCCTCTCCCCTGCTGTGTGCATACAAAAGCCGGTCATAGTCACCTCGATGACCGGCAGATGCCTTTGCTGGATACAGTAGACAAAAATGTGCCCCAGCTCGTGCAGAATAGCCGCCAGTAGCCCCAGACGCAGAAAACCGCTGGCATCAAAGTAGAGCAGCAGATACACCACACCGCACAGCAACACCGGGTCCCGGAATACAAGCTTCCCTGCCCGCACCCGGTTCATGGGGCAGTCTCCAGCAGGGCGGCGGGGTCGCAGGCAGCGCCCTGCTGCCACAGTTCCAGATGCAGATGTGCCCCGGTGGCGCGGCCTGTCTGCCCTACCGTACCCAGCGTCTGCCCGGCCTGCACCACCTCTCCCGGACGGACATAGAGGTATTGCAGGTGCGCATAGCGAATCTCGCAGCCATCCGGGTGCAGGATACGCAGATGGTTGCCGTAGCTTGGGCTGTATGCCGCTGCGGTCACTACCCCGCCCTGTACTGCCCGCACCGCTGTACCCGCCGCACAGGCAAGGTCAAGCCCCTGATGGAACGCAGGCTTGCCGGTAAAGGGGTCTGTTCGCGTGCCGTAGGCATCCGAGATGCGCCACACCGTGGTATCCAGCGGAAAACAGTACTTTTTCGTGTTCCGCGCAGCCTGCACCGGCAAAGCCGCCAGCAGGCAGAGTGTCAGCCCTGCCAGCACCAGCGCCACAACGCCCCACCGCCGTCTGCGTATTTTTGCTGCCTGTCCGCTCCGTTTTGCCCGCATACGCTGTCCCCCCTATCCTGAAAAGTGTATGCACAAGCGGCAGGCAGAAGAACACAAACAAAACAGAGCCGCCGCACAAATTTCTGCGCAGCAGCTCTGTTTTTGGTTTACATGATTTTACAGATCAGCGCCGGAAAAAGCTCCCGATGCGTTCCAGCAGGCTCTTTTTCTTGGGTGCAGTGACGGTGGCAACAGGCTTTGCAGCCGGGGCTTTCGGGACGGGCTGCGCAGAGCGAGGCTTATTGTTCAGCATCTGCTCCAGCGCCTCGTAGTGATCGGGCTGTTGTGCCGCCGGGGCGGCCTTTTCGGCCTTTTCCGGTGCAGGCTGGAACACATGGGGCAGCTCCTGTTTCAGCTGCTTCACGGTAACTTCCTGACAGACTGCCGCCGGTTTTTCTGCTTCAGGCGCAGGGGTGGTGCACTTCCACGGCTCGGGGCGCTGCCAGTCGTTGCGCAGCAGTTCGTACATTCCCATCTGGCTGTTGACCAACGGCTCGCCCTCGGCGGGCTTCACCTTCTGGTAGTTGCCGTTGGCATCCATGACCCGGGCATTGACATTATCCCGCAGCTGCAGCTGAAGGATATCGGTGAGCTTTTGCACCAGAACAGGGTCCTCTACCCGCACGCCGACCTCCACGCGGCACTCGGTATTGCGGGTGAGGAAGTCACCGGAGGCAATATAAATGCGGGTATGGGTGCCATCGAAGAAGCTGTAAATACGGCCATGCTCAAGATACCGTCCCACCAGACTGCGGATGTGCAGGTTCTCGGTCTTGCCGGGCACCTCTGCGCGCACGCAGCAGATGCCGCGCACGATCATATCAATGCGCACCCCGGCGCAGCTGGCCTCCTGCAATTTCAGGATGATGTCCCGGTCGCTGATGGAGTTGTTTTTCAGGATCATGGAAGCCGGACGTCCCATGCGGGCGGCAGCGATGACGTGATCCATCTCGTCCAGCAGCACGCTCTTGAAGCGCAGCGGAGCCACCAACATCTTGTCGCTTTCTTCGGTAAGCTGCTGCACAGCCAGATTGCGGAACACCTTGGAGGCTTCCTCGCCAATGCGCTCGTCTGCGGTGATAAAGGAATAATCCGTATACAGCTCGCTGGTTTTTTCGTTGTAGTTGCCGGTACCGATCTGGGTGATATAGGAGTAGCCCTCTGCGCCCTTGCGGGTGATAAGGGTCAGCTTGGAGTGCACCTTATAATCCTCGAAGCCGTAGATGACGGTGCAGCCGGCGCTTTCCAGCTGCTTGGACCAGTCGATGTTGTTCTGCTCGTCAAAGCGGGCGCGCAGCTCTACCAGCGCCACCACTTCCTTGCCGTTTTCGGCTGCTTCCATCAGTGCCTGCACGATCTGGGACTCCCGCGCCATGCGGTAGAGGGTCATCTTGATAGAGATGACGTCCGGGTCCTGTGCGGCCTTTTTGAGCATGGCGATAAAGGGGCGGATGGACTGGTACGGGTAGCTGAGCAGCACGTCATGCTTCTGCACCTCAGTGGCCAGATCATAATCCGGCGGCGGCAGCATGGGGCGTGCGGGGGTATAGAACAGCGCCGGGTGTCCCTCGGTCTCCATGCGGCCGGAAAGCTTGAAGAAGAAGCTCAGGTCCAGCGGGCTCTTTTGCAGAAATACCCGCTTGCGGGTCAGCTCCAGACGGCTGCACAGCAGCCGCTCCACCTCCGGTGCAGGGGCGGGGGTGATCTGCAAACGTACAGCCGCCAGCTTGCGGCGGCGGCGGAGCAGCTCGGTCATGATCTCACGATAATCAATATCGTGATCCATCATACCTTCTTTCACGTCGATATCCGCGTTGCGGGTGACCCGGAACAGACATTTTTCCTGTATGGAATCCTTGCCGAAGATGCTGGACGCATAGTGCAGCACCAGCTCCTCGGTGAGGGCAAACTGCACAGCGCCGTCCTTTTTGATAAAGTGCAGCCGTTCCATCTGGCTGGAGATAGGCACGATGCCAAGACTTTGCTCCTGCGTATGCTTTTCCTTGAGAAGCACACCAAGATAGATCTCCTTGTTGCGCAAAAACGGGAACGGGTGGCGGTTATCCACGATCTGCGGGCTGAGGATGGGGAACAACTCGGACTGGAAGTATTTTTTCCAGAGATGCTCTTCCTCCTTGGTCAGGTGGTCGAAATCCACCTTATGGTAGCCGTTCTCCGCCAGATTTTCCAGCGCCTTTGCGTAGAATTTATCGCACTCCTCTTGCAGCTGCGCCGTTTTGGGCATAATAGCGGCCAGCTGCTCGGCGGCGGTCATGTTGGTCTTGTTTTCCCGCTTTTCCTTTTTGGTCTTGCTCTGCTCAAGGTTTGCGCGCTCCTGCAAGGAGCCCACGCGCACCATGAAAAACTCGTCCAGATTGGAGCCGTAAATTGCCAGAAACTTGATCCGCTCGCCCAGCGGGACGTTTTTGTCCTTGCCCAGCGCCAGAACGCGGCGGTTGAAATCCAGCCAGCTCAGTTCGCGGTTGATAAAGATCGATTCGTCACTCATAACAATATATCTCCGTATTTCCTCTTTGACCAAGGCAGCAAGCGGGCTACACCCTAGCGGACATACGCCTGCCCTGCCCATGAATCCACCATTGCTTGGGTAATGCCCGGCACCTGCGCGGCATCCTCCACCTGTGCAAACGGGCCGTACTGCGCCCGGTAGTCCAGTATAGCCTGAGCATTGCGTGGGCCGACACCGGGCAGAGTGCACAAAGCATCTGCATCGGCGGTGTTCAGCTCCACCTGCGTATACGCCGCCAGTTCCTTTGTGTCCGGCAGTGTCTGCGGCGTTTGCGACCGCAACGGCACTGCGAAGCGAAACGCCAGCACAGCACAGACCCCTGCGGCGGCAAGACACAGCAACAGGAACAGCCTTTCGCAGCGCTTTTTGTCCGGCATAGTTTCTTCTCCCATTCTACCTGATTTTTTGCCAAAAAGAAAGCCCTCTGCAGAAAAATTGCAGAGGACCTTGCATAAGTTTTACACAGATTTTTCAGCAGCACGCACCATGCGGTACAAAACCTCCACGGCAGCGCCACCGGCGGCATCCGTCAGGGTGATCTGCCTGGCGGCAAGGCGCAGCTCTGCCGGGGCATCGGCGGCAACAGCGCTGTGCTCCACAGCCTGCACCAGCTCCAGCATGGGCTGACTGCCAGCCAGCACCAGAACCTGCTCTGCACCCACCTGCGCCATGGTGCAGACGGTGTCCAGCATTTCCCGGCCGGAGATGCGCTTGGGGGTAAGGACAAGGGTGTCCGGGGCGATACGTTCGCCCAGCAGGGCAACACGATCCCCAATGGCCTTTTCCGCCAGCGAGATCAGGGGCACAGACTTGCTGTCCTGATACAGCAGCACCCGCAGCACCTGCTCGGGGCGGATGTCGGCGGCGTTCGCCAGCAGATAGGGGGTCCACTCCTGCCGCAGATGGCGCTCCAACGCATTGCTCATGCGCAGCACCCGGGTAGTGCCGTCCTGCATCTGAACGGCAACACCCACGCCGGGGGTATCCGGCAGGCAGGTGAAAAGCTCCTGCTGCTGGGCAAAGCTGCACAGGGGCACCCGGTTGCCGTCGGCATAGTGGTAGGCCATAGTGCCGCCGCACACCAGCGCAGGCGCAGCCAGACGTACGCTGCCCAGAATGGAGCGCACAGCGCGCGGAGAGCGCTGCGAGAAAACAGTAAGTCTGCCGCCGCGGCTGCTGAACAGCTGCAAAACGTCCCGCACCACCTGGGTCAGATTGCCATCCTCGCCCAGCAGCAGGTTATCCAGATCACAAAGCACCAGAGTGGATGCCAGAGAATCGTTCATGTGTTTTTCCTCCTGAGTGTTGCGAGAAAATGGGTAAAGTAGTCCGGCAGTTCGGAATCGAACCGCAGCTGCTCCCCGGTAATGGGGTGGATAAAGCCCAGCGTTTTGGCGTGCAGGCACTGCCCGTGCAGGCTGGTGATGCAGTTGTGAGGGCCGTACACCGGATCCCCCGCCACCGGATGGTGGATGGAGGCCATGTGTACGCGGATCTGATGGGTGCGGCCGGTCTTTAGGCGGCATTCCAGCAGGGTGAACTCCCCCAGCCGCTCCAGCACCTTATAGCCGGTGTAGGCATACTTGGTGTGGGGCTCGGTGGCCGGGTAGACCGCCATTTTTTTGCGGTCGGTCTTGCTGCGGCCGAGGTTTGCTTCCACAAAGCCCTCGTCCTGCGCAAAGCCGCCGTAGACCACCGTCTGGTAGGCGCGCTCCACGCTGTGCACCGCCATCTGCTGGGAAAGCCCGATGTGGGTAGCGTCGTCCTTTGCCACCACCAGCAGGCCGCTGGTGTCCTTATCAATGCGGTGGACGATGCCGGGACGGATCTCACCGCCAATGCCGGAAAGGCTGCCCTTGCAGTGCCACAGCAGGGCGTTGACCAGCGTGCCGTCCGGGTTGCCGGGTGCGGGGTGCACCACCATGCCCTTGGGCTTGTTGACCACCAGCAGATGGGAGTCCTCGTAGACGATGTCCAGCGGGATATCCTGCGGCACGGCCTCGATGGGCTTTGCGTCAGGGATCTCCAGCAGCACGGTGTCCCCTGCCTTGAGCTTCAGGCTTTTGGCAACGGTTTTGCCGTTGCACTGCACATGCCCCTCGGCCACCAGTGCTTGCAGCGCCGAGCGGGACAGGCCGGTGTCCTCGCCGCTGAGAAAGCGGTCGATGCGCTGGCCGGCAGTCTCCTGCTCTACGATAAATTCACGCTGTTCCATGGTTTACTGCTCCTTGGCGGCATCATCGGCGTGGAGCTCATCCAGAAAGATCACCAGCACCCACAGTGCCACGCCCACGCAGACACAGATATCCGCAAAATTGAACACGGCAAACCGCATGAACAGCAGGTTGATGTAATCCACCACCTCGCCGTTGAGCACACGGTCGATCAGGTTACCGATACCGCCGCCCAGCACCAGCACCAGCGCTGCCTGCTGCAAGCGCTTGCCGCGGCTGCGGAAAAACAGGCCATAGGCGACCGCCAGCAGCGCCGCGCTTGTGGCGATGATCAGGAACAGCTGCTTGCCGCTGAGCAGGCTGAAGGCCATGCCCTGATTGAGCACGAACCGCAGCTCCACCACATGGGGGATGAGCGGCATAGCGCCTACCGACTGCAAAGCCTGCACCGCCCACAGTTTGATCAGCTGGTCGATGCCGACCAGTGCCGCCACAGCTGCCAGATTAAAGAGTACAAATGCCATTAGCTACCTCGTTTCTGCTATAAAAAACGGCGCTCCCCGGTCAAGGGAGCGCCGCCCTTTTACAAAACAGATTTGTATTTATGCGGGACGCTTATGCTTCCACAACGCTGGCGCAGCGTGCGCACAGGGTGGGGTGTGCGGGGTGGCTGCCGATGGAAGCAGAGTACTTCCAGCAGCGCTCGCACTTGTCGCCGGTGGCGTGTGCAGCTGCAACGCCCAAGCCCTCGACAGCGCTGGCGGCGCCGCCCTCGCCCTTGACCAGCTCCACATGGGAGACGATCATCAGGTCGGCCAGCTCGTCCATGGGGATGCTGTTCAGCAGGTCATAGACGGCATCGCTGCAGTACAGGGTGACGGAAGCTTCCAGAGAAGCACCGATGAGCTTTTCAGCACGGGCCTGCTCCAGCACCTTCTTGACCTCGTCGCGCACGGCGATGAGCTGTGCCCACTTTGCCTTGAAAGCATCGTCGGCGGCGTACTGGCCAGCCTTGGGCATCTGCTCGAACACCACATACTTGTTCATGCCCTCGGTCTTGGGCATGAAGTCCCAGATCTCCTGACTAGTGAAGCACAGGATGGGGGCAATGATCTTGTCCAGAGCGACAAGGATCTTGTACATGGTGGTCTGGGCGGCCTTGCGGGCTGCGCCGTTGGTGCAGTACAGACGATCCTTGGTGACATCCAGATAGAAGTTGGACATGGCCACCACGCAGAAGTTATATACGGCATGGTAGACCTTGTTGAAGTCGTACACAGCGTAGCCTGCGTTGGTGTTGACGATCAGGTCATCCAGCGCAGCCAGTGCCCAGCGGTCGATATCCTGCAGCTGGGCGTCTGCAACACAATCGGTGTTGGGGTCAAAGCCGTCCAGATTGCCCAGAATGAAGCGGGCGGTGTTGCGGATCTTGCGGTAAGCTTCGCTGAGCTGCTTGAAGATGTTCTTACCGGCACGCACGTCCACGGTGTAGTCGGAAGAAGCCACCCACAGACGGATGATATCTGCGCCGTAGTCCTTGATGATCTCGCTGGGCTCCACGCCGTTACCGGCGCTCTTGTGCATCTGCTTGCCCTGCTCGTCCACGACCCAGCCGTGGCACAGCACGGACTTATAGGGTGCGCAGCCCTTGCTTGCAACGCTGGTCAGCAGGCTGGACTGGAACCAGCCGCGGAACTGGTCGCCGCCTTCCATATACATATCGGCGGGGAAACGCAGCTCGGGACGCTCGTCCAGCACAGCGGCATGGGTGGAGCCGGAGTCGAACCAGACGTCCATGATGTCGGTGTCCTTCTCCCACTCGGAAGCGCCGCACTTTTCGCACACTTCGCCTGCGGGGATGATCTGCTCGGCATCGTACTTATACCATGCGTCAGAGCCTTCCTTGCGGAACAGGGCGCTGACAGCCTTGATGGTAGCGTCGGTGATGTGGTAGGTGCCGCACTTCTTGCAGTAGAAGGCGGGGATGGGCACGCCCCAAGTGCGCTGGCGGCTGATGCACCAGTCGTTGCGGTCGCGCACCATGCCGGTCATGCGGTCATGGCCCCAATCCGGCATCCAGGTGACGGTATCAATTGCCTTGTACACGTCCTCGCGGAACTTGGCAATGGAGCAGAACCACTGCTCGGTAGCGCGGAAGATGATGGGATGATGGCAGCGCCAGCAGTGGGGGTACTGGTGCTTGATGTGCACCTGACCCATCACAGCGCCGGAGGCAGTCAGGTCAGCCAGAATGGTCTTGTTGGCTGCCCACACGCACTGACCAGCGTACTTACCGGCCAGCTCGGTCAGATAGCCGCCGTCATCCACGGGCACGGTGATGGGCACCTGCGGATACTTCTGGCAGACGTTGAAGTCGTCCACGCCGTGACCGCCTGCGGTGTGCACGCAGCCGGAACCGCTTTCCAGCGTGACGTGGTCGCCCAGAATGACCCAGCCCTCCTTGGGCAGGTAGACGTGGTTATAGCGCATCAGCTCGAACTCAGCGCCGGAAACGGGCTCGCCCACGATCTCGTAGTTCTCGATGTGGCAGGCGTCCATGACGCTCTTGACCAGCTCGGTAGCCATGATGTGGTACTCCTCGCCGATCTTGACGAAGGAGTACTCGAACTGACCGTTCAGGCAGATAGCCTCGTTGGCGGGCAGGGTCCAAGTGGTGGTGGTCCAGATGACGAAGTAGGTCTTATCCATGGGGATGCCGTACTTTGCCAGCACACCGTTGGGATCCTGCGAGACGTGGAAGCGCACAAAGATGGAATCGCAGTCGTCCTCGCCGTACTCGATCTCGGCTTCTGCCAGCGCGGTGCGGCAGTCCGGGCACCAGTACACGGGCTTGAGGCCCTTGTAGATGTAGCCCTTCTTGGCCATCTCGCCGAAGATCTCGATCTGACGCGCCTCAAACTCCGGCTTCAGAGTCAAGTAGGGGTGCTCGAAGTCACCGATGACGCCCAGACGCTTGAACTGGTCGCTCATGATGTCAATGTGCTCGGTGGCAAACTTTTCACAGATCTGGCGCAACTCCAGCTTGGAGATGTCCTTCTTCTTGTCACCCACCGAGGACAGAGCCTTCAGCTCAATGGGCAGGCCGTGGGTATCAAAGCCGGGCACATAGGGAGCCTGATAGCCCTCCATGTTCTTTTCGCGGATGATGATATCCTTGATGATCTTGTTCAGGGCGGTGCCCATGTGGATGTTGCCGTTTGCATACGGAGGGCCGTCGTGCAGAATGAACTGGGGCTTGCCCTCGTTGTGCTTCATGAGCTGGTTGTACAGGTCGTTGTCGTCCCAATCCTTGAGCATGACCGGTTCCTTTTTGGGCAGACCGGCGCGCATCTCAAACAGGGTCTTGGGCAGATTCAACGTGCTGTCGTACTGCGATTTGTTCTTAGCCAATGGTTTACACTCTCCTCTATTTTTGCGTTGGGTGCCTTACTCGCTGAACTTTACGCCCTGAAAAGCGTCGTAGTCCGGCTCGTCCGGCTTCATATCAGCAGGAGGCGGGTCCAGCTTGAGCTGGCTTTCGTCCTTTGCCCAGAAATCCTCGCTGCTGTCAGCCGCCTTGTCGTCATCGGCAGGGGCGGCAGGTTCGGTGGTTTCGGTCGGCTCGGCAGGCTGCTGTGCCGGGGCTGCTGCGGCATCATCTGCGGGGGCAGTCTCGGGCTGTGCGGCGGGCTGCTCTTCGGCAGCTTCCTGCACAGGCTCTGCGTCCTGTGCGGGGGCGTCCTTTTCAGCGTCCTTGGTTTCCTTCTGGAACTCCGGCAGACGGCTCAAAGACTCCACATGGCTGCGGTACAAATTGAGCACATCCGCCTTGAAGCGGGTGACCTCTAGACGGACGCGGTCGTACTCCCGCTCCTCAGCCAGACGCTTCTCGTTGGCCTCGTTCTCGATCTCGTCTGCGCGGTCGCTTGCCTTTTGCAGCAGCTCGTTGGCGTCGCGGATGATATCGTCGCCCCGCAGGTTTGCGCGGTGGATGATCTCCTCAGCCTTCTGGTTTGCTTCGCGGATCACGTTTTCGCCCATGCGCTGGGCGTTGATCAGTGCGCTCTTGAGCATATCGCCGTCAGCCTCAAAGCTTTGCAGCTCGCCCTTGAGCTTCTGATTCTCTGCGGTCAGATCAGCGATCTGCTTGCGCAGCTGCTCTGCCTGCGCATCGTTCTGCTGCAGCTGCTCCTCGACCTTGTCCAGAAAACGGTCCACGTCCTCTGTACGGTAGCCGCGGAGGTTTTTTTCAAATTGTACAGAGCGGACATCCTGCGGAGTCAGCATAGTCATTTCCTCCCATAGCTTTTAATATTGAAAGAACTCAATGATCGAACGATCTTTTTTACTTTTCCCGGGCAACGCAGTCAGCCGGAAGCGACCCTTGCCGCGCACAGTGAACACATCCTGCTCGTATACGGGGGCGTGGGGCTTTTCTACCGGCAGATGGTTGATCTCTACCCTGCCCGCCTCGATCAGCTCCGCAGCGGTGCCGCGGCTGACGTGCAGCATAGCAGAAAGCACCGCGTCCAGCCGCAAGGAGGACACAGTAGCGGTGAGCAGCTGCCGCTCCGGTGCCGGGAAATCCGGGATCTCTTCCTGCTCCAATAGACGGGTGGACACCTCGGTGCGTCCCGCCTGACACAGCTCCCGGCAGATGAGCTTTGCCGCCGGTTCCAGCGCGAACACATAGGCTGTACCCGGCGCATCGGCGGGCAGCAGGATATCCCCCAGCGCCTCGCGCTTGAGGGCAAGCCCCATCAGGCTGCCCAGATAGTCCTTGTGCGCCGGAAGCGCCGAACCGGGCAGTGCCCGGCATTGCAGCTGTACGCAGCGCACCGGACACTCGCCGTAGCTGTACTCCGGCTCCAGACAGAGCACCCGGCGCTCAGCCTCGGGCCAGCCGCCGTCAAAACGCCAGCCGTCCCGCACACCGGCACGCCCCAGTGCCGCCCGGGCAAGATCCTGTTCCCGGTCGCTGAGGAATGCAGAGTACCGGGCTATGCCGCGGGAAAAAGCCGCATCGGCAAGATCCTCGATATGCCGCATAAGGTAGCGTTCCTCATCATTGCGGGCGGGCACAAAGCCGCGCACCGCACCGGCTGCCGGATCAATAGAATGCGCCATTGTTCTCCAGCTCGTCCAGCAGATCACCCATGATATCCACGTTGTACGGGGTAATGATAAAGGTGCTGTTGGCTACGCGCTTGATCTGGCCGTTGTTGGCATAGGCCACGCCGGACAAAAAGTCTACCAGACGGCGGGAAACCTCCTTGTTGGTGGACTCCAGATTCAGCACCACGGTGCGCTTGTTGTTCAGATGGTCGGCAATGGTACTGGCATCCTCGAACCGCTCGGGCTTGACCAGAACCACCTTGAGCTGGGTGGTCGCATGGATGTTGACCACCTTGTTCTTTTTGCTGGTGCCCTCGGCAGGCTCTTCGGTCTCTTCGTCCATCCCGATACCAACGCCGCTGTTGTTGTTCACCATCTGGGGGCCGTCATCGATGTACTGATCCTCGTACTCGTCCCCTTCGCCCATCAGGCCCTTTTTAATGCTATCCAGCAAAGACATAATTATCTGCTCCTTTCATTCGGGCAGCGCCCGGCTGCCTGGCGTTCTTTGCAAAAAGAATGCAAATAGCTTTTACTATTATCTGATTTTTTTCAGCAGATGTCAATAACTACAAAAGTTTTCCGTCATATAAATTTTGTCCCGAGACGATTATTTCGTCATAAAGCCTTACCTGACTGACGGAACCGTCCGTTCCCTTGGGCAAAACAAGGATGTAATCCCCTTCCGTGACCAGCGGATGGTCGGCGTCCACCGGGTCGATCTTGCAGAAGCGGGCGATGTTGCCGTACTTGACATACACGCCGGGGATGTAGTTTTCGCCCTGTGTTTCGGCCTCGGTGCCGTCCTCTTTCAGGTAGTGCACTGCTGCGGCAGGCACCCGCAGACCGGTGCTCTCGCTGGTGCTGATACGGGCGCGGGCGTGGTTGAGGCACAGCACATCGCCGTTGATGGAGTTGCAGCGCAGCACAAAGCGGGCAATATCCTTTTCTGCATCAATGGTCACCTCGGTGACGGTGGCGCGCAGAGCGGCATCGCTCTGGCCGGGAAAGCTGATCTCCACCGCCGTGCGCAGGGGTTTGCCGTCCGAGCCCAGCAGCTTTTCGGCCTGCTTAGCGGAGCACACCCCGGCGTACTGCCAGCTAAAGCCTGCCACCAGCTTGCCCACGCAGCCGTCCAGCGGCATCTCGGGGTCGGAGTCCAGATAAGCCTTGAGCTGCTCCGGGCTCTGTGCCAGAATGTCCGCAGCACCGGCATTCAGCCGTCCGCTGCTGGCAGCCCGGACAAAGTAGCCGGTGGTGGGAGCGGTGATCTGAGTGGGGTTGCCCAGCTGGGCCTGCACGGTCTGTGCCTGCTGGGCAAGCAGCGCGATCTGATCCGTAAAGCCGGCGGTATCGCCGGTGGTGATCCACAGCTTGTTCTGCGCCAACAGGTAAGCATCGGCGCTGCTGTCCACATCGCTGTAGCGGTCGGTGTCCAGCGCATCCAGCAGATCGTAAAGTGCGCCGGAGCGCTCCTTGAGTAAGCCGTCCAGCTGGGTGGCTGCGGTGTTCTGGGAGCGCTGCAACAGGTCGATCTGGCTGGTGAGCTGGGTCAGCTGCTGGCGCAACACTGCCTGATTGGCATCGGTGTACAGCTCTGCAACGGCAGTGCCTGCCGACACCCGCTCGCCGTCCGAGACAAGGTAGCCCAGATTGCCGCTGCCGGAAATGCAGGTTTCGTCAAACAGCAGCACGCCGTCCGCTTCAATGGTATCGGAGATGGTGATAGGCAGCGCCGTTTCGTAGACGTTCTGGGGGAAAAGGATGTGCGCCGCCTGCCAGCAGACATACGCTGCCGCCGCCAGCAAAAAGGTGGCCAGCACGACCGCCAGCGTGGTGAGCGCAGAGAGCTTGTGGCGCGGTTCCTGAGGGGTTTCCGGCATAAGGATCATCCTTTCGATAAAAAATCTTGGGTCAGACGCAGGGCAGTCTGCCGCACGTCCGCTGCCCCGGCATCCAGCCATGTGACCCCGTCCATGTGGCGGAACCATGTCAGCTGGCGCTTGGCGTAGTTGCGGGAGGCCTGTTTGAGCTTTTCGGTGCAGGCATCCAGCGCGGCGGTCTGTTCGAAATACGGGAAAAATTCTTTATAGCCGATGGCCTGTGCGGCGGTGCGAAAGGTTTCGCGGTTGCGCCAGACGTATTCCGCTTCGGCTAAAAGCCCGGCCTCCAGCATTTTATCCACTCGCAGGTCGATGCGGCGGTACAGCGCTGCACGCTCCGGGAAATCCAGTCCCAGCACAAGGCTGCGGTAGGGGCGCTCCGGCGGCAGCGAATCGGCCTTTTGTTCGCTGAGACGCTTGCCGGTGGCGCGGTAGTGCTCCAGCGCCCGCAGCACCCGTACCTTATTATTGGGGTGGATGGCAGCGGCGGCTTCCGGGTCCACGGCTTGCAGTTTTGCGTACATGGCCTCCGGGCCGATGGCTTCCAGCTCTGCGGTCAGCTGCTCGCGCAGGCCGTCCGGGGCTTTTTCGGCGGTAAAGCGCACGCCGTACAAAAGGCTCTGCACATATAGGCCGGTGCCGCCTACCAGCAGCGGCAAATGCCCCCGGCCGGTGATATCCTGAATATACTCCCCTGCCAGCGCGGTAAAATCCGCCACGCTGAAGGTCTTTTCCGGGGTGAGGATATCCACGCCGTGGTGCGGAATGCCGCAGGTCTCCTGCGGAGTGACCTTGGCGGTACCCACATCCAGACCTTTGTAGATCTGCATGGAGTCGGCGCTGATGACCTCGCCGGAAAACTGCTGCGCCAGCGCAACGCCCAGCGCGGTCTTGCCGGTGGCGGTGGGGCCTACCACAGCCACCACGGCGGGTTTTGCATTACACGATGCGTCCAAACTGCTTTTCCAACTCCTTTCGGGTAAGCTTGAGCACGCAGGGACGGCCATGGGGGCAGAAGGGCGGCACCTCGCCGGAGAGGATCTTCTCGGCCAGTGCCATCAGCTCCTGCGGAGAAGACTTGTCCCCTGCCTTGATGGCGGCGCGACAGGAGATGGAGTGCAGTACCCACTCGGTGTGCTCGTTCAGCGCGTCCCGGCTGCCCTTGAGCAAGCGGTCGGCGATCTCTACCAGCAGATCCTCGGCGTTTTGCGGTTCTACGTCCGCAGGCACGGCGCGCAGCAGCACGGTGCTGCCGCCAAAGTCAGCCACATCCAGCCCGGCGTTTTCCAGCAGGGGCTGGTTTTCCAGCAGCGCCTGCTTTTCCTCTGCGGAAAGGTCGATGGCGGCGGGCTGCAACAGCAGCTGGCTGGGCACATTGCCGTAGTTGGCGGCAAGCTTTTCGTACAGCTGACGCTCGTGGGCAGCGTGCTTATCGATCAGACACAGCTCGTCTCCCCGCTCGGCAAGAATATAGGTGCGGAATGCTTCGCCCACATAGCGCAGCGGCTCTTCCCCCTGCGGCACATCAAAGCCCAGCTGTTCCGGCTGTTCGGGTTCTTCCGGCTGATAGGGCACCGTTGCGGCTTCGATCTCCGGGGCGGCGGGCATGGTGTTCCATGCCGCCATGTGATCCAGCGGCGGGTCGGCTGTGGTGTCCGTTTCCGGATGCACGTCCAGCTGCGCCTCACCGGCTGCTGCCCGAAAGGGCTGCGCTGCGGGCTGGACTTCGGTTGCATCCAGTTTTTCCGGGCTGTGGAGGGTGACCACCGGATCCAGAATGTCCTCAGCGGGGGCAGACTGCCGCCACGAAGGCACGGCAGCCGCCGCGCGGGCAGGCTGTGCGGGCTGTACCGGCGGGTTATCTGCCGTAAAAGCAGGGGTTTTCACCGGTGCATCGGCGGAGCGCTGCGGCGCGGATGCCTGCCAATGCTGCGCAGGCAGTGTGCCGGGGGCCGCTTGACCCGGAATGACGGCAGAAAGGCCTGTAAAGTGATTATTCTTTACAGTATTTCCATTCTTTACATCGTTTTCTTTTTCAGTTTGCTCTTTTTCGTCTGCTTCAAAGGTGAAGCGGCGTTCCCCGGTGCCGGGCTGTGCCAACGCCAGCTTGACCGCATGATAGATGACATCGAACACGTCATTTTCCCGGGCAAAGCGAGCTTCGATCTTTGCAGGGTGGACATTGACGTCCACAAGGTCGGTGGGCATTTCCAGCAGCAGGATGCCGCCCGGAAACTTGCCCTGCATGGTCGTGCCCTTAAAGGCCATTTCCATGCCCGCCATGATGGTACGGTTGCGCACATAGCGGCCATTGATGTAGAAATGCTGCATACTGCGGCTGGCGCGGCAGCTCTTGGGCGGGGTGATCAAGCCGGTGACCCGGTATAACCCTTCCTCGGCATGCACCTCGATGAGGTCGCGGCTGAACTCCCGCCCCAGCACCGCGTAGGCGGCGCTGCGCAGCTGACCATCGCCGGGGGTGACGTATTGCAGCTTGCCTTCCCGGATGAACTTGACACTAACCTCCGGGTGGCTGAGCGCCACATGACCCACGTTATCTGCCACAAAGGTGCCCTCGCTGGAGTCCTTTTTGAGGAACTTCATGCGGGCGGGGGTATTGTAGAACAGGTCCTGCACCCGGATGGTGGTGCCCACAGCACGGGCGGCAGGCTCCCTGCCCTGCTCCTCGCCGCCGGCGATGCGGTAGCAGGTGGCAAACTCGTCCACCTCGGTGCGGGTGAGCAGCTCTACCCGCGCTACGCTGGCAATAGAGGCTAGTGCCTCGCCGCGGAAGCCCAGTGTATGGATGCTGTTCAGGTCATCCGGCTTTTCAATTTTGCTGGTGGCGTGGCGGATGAAGGCTGTCGGGATATACTCGGCATCAATGCCGGTGCCGTTATCGCTGATCTCGATCAGCTTTACACCGCCGGATTCAATGCTGACGGTGACCTGCGTTGCACCGGCGTCGATGGAGTTTTCCAAAAGCTCCTTGACCACCGATGCAGGGCGCTCCACCACCTCACCGGCGGCGATCAGTTCCGCGGTATGTTTATCCAGAACATGGATGACTGCCATAGTCTTTTCCCTCCCCTGTGGTTGATTTTTACGGTCAGCCGTTCAGACTGCCCTTGAGGGTCTTTTTCAGCTCGTACAAAAAGTTCAGTGCTTCAATGGGAGTAAGCGTTTCCACATCCACGGCTTCCAGCTTTTCCATCATTTCGCTGGGCACTGCCGGGGAATTGTACTCCTGCAAGGCGTCAAAATCCATCTGCTCCACCTTGTTTTTGGGCGCAGAGGCTTCCAGCGTGCGCAGTACCTCGTGGGCGCGGCGGGTCACGCTGCCGGGCAGACCGGCCAGCTTTGCCACCTCGATGCCGTAGCTGTCGTCGGCGGGGCCGCGCACGATGCGCCGCAGGAAGGTGATGTCCTCACCGCGCTTTTTGACCGCGATGTTGTAGTTTTTTACGCCCTCCACGGTGCCTTCCAGCTCGGTCAGCTCGTGGTAATGGGTGGCGAACAGGGTCTTGCAGCCCAGTCCCTTAGCGGGGTCTGCGATATGCTCCACCACGGCGCGGGCAATGCTCATGCCGTCAAAGGTGGAGGTGCCACGGCCGATCTCGTCCAGCACCACAAGGCTTTTGGCGGTGGCGTTTTTCAGAATTTCGGCTACCTCGGTCATCTCCACCATAAAGGTGGACTGACCTGCGGCAAGGTCGTCCGAGGCGCCGATGCGGGTGAAGATGGCGTCCACCACGCCTACATGGCAGCTGGCTGCCGGCACAAAGGAGCCGATCTGCGCCATCAGGGCGATGAGGGCATTCTGACGCATATAGGTGGATTTACCCGCCATGTTGGGGCCGGTGATGATCAGGCAGCGGTCGGTGGTGCAGTTGAGGGTGGTATCGTTTGGCACAAACATACTGCCCCTGAGCACCTGCTCCACAACGGGGTGACGTCCCTCGGTGATGGTCAGCACATCGCTGTCGTCCACCACGGGGCGGCAGTAGTTGTTTTCCGCAGCGACCTGCGCCAGCGCAGCCAGTACATCCAGCTGGGCAATGGCATTGGCGGTGCGTTGGATACGATCCAGTTGTGCACCGATGCTTTCCAGCAGTTCGTCAAACAGGCGGCGCTCCAGCGAGATGAGCCGCTCGTGTGCGCCAAGGATCTTGCTTTCCAGCTCCTTCAGTTCCTGCGTGATGTACCGCTCGCCGGAGGTGAGGGTCTGCTTGCGGATGTAGGTCTCCGGCACAAGGTTCTTGTAGGAGTTGCTTACCTCAATAAAGTAGCCAAACACATGGTTATAGCCGATTTTCAGCTTTGGAATGCCGGTCTCTTGCCGCAGACGGGCTTCCAGCTGTGCCAGAACACCCTTGGTGTTATCGCGGATGGAGCGCAGCTCGTCCACCTCGGCGTGGTAGCCCTTGGCAATCACGCCGCCATCCTTGAGGGTGGAGGGGGCATCCGGGTCTATTGCGGCGTAAATGCGCGCCTTGATATCCTCCAGCGGGTCGATGCAGGCAGCAAGCTCGGAGAGTTCCGGGCAGCTGCAGCCCTCAGCCTGCTTGCGCAGGCCGGGCAGGCGGTCGCAGGTCTGGGCAAGGGTGTAGATTTCCTTAGGTGTGGCAGAGCCGTACACCGTGCGGGTCATCAGGCGCTCCATGTCCGCGATGTAGTGCAGCTCTTCGGTCAGGTCGCCGCGCACCATGGTCTGGCGCACCAGCGCCTCCACGGCGTTCAGGCGGTGGTTGATGAGCTGGCTGGAAATAAGCGGCTGCTCGATCCAGCTGCGCAGCATCCGCTTGCCCATGGCAGTGCTGGTCTTATCCAGCACCCACAGCAGGGTGCCGCGCTTTTCGCGTCCGCGCAGGGTCTCGGTCAGCTCAAGGTTTGCCCGGGTGACCGGCGAAAGCCGCATGAACTGGGCCTCGTTGTAAGTAATGACGGTCTTTAACCTCTCCACACCCTTGATCTGGGTATCGTGCAGATATTCCAGCAGGGCGGCCATAGCAAAGCGCACAAGACCCTCGGCGGCTATGCCGGTGGTCTGCGGCCAGTCGCGGCCAAACTGTTCTTCCAGCGCAGAAGTCACCAGCCCCGGCGCATAGCGCTCGTCCTCGACCAGCTCCACCGAGCAGCTCATGTTCTTTTTGATGTAGGCGGTCACCTCGCGGCAGTCCAGCAGGCCGGGGTTCAGCAGCACCTCGCTGGGGTGGTAGCGGCACAGCTCGGTAATGACCGCCGGGGCGATCTTATCTGCCGTCAGCTCGGTGATATGCGCCGTACCGGTGGAAACATCTGCAAAGCACAAGCCGGCCTTTTTACCCTTGAGGTAAAGACTGGCAATGTAGTTGTTGCGGTCGTCCTGCAGCATGCTGCTTTCGATGACCGTACCGGGTGTGACCACCCGGATGATGTCCCGCTTGACAAGCCCTTTTGCCTTGGCGGGATCCTCTACCTGCTCGCAGATGGCCACCTTATAACCCTTGGCGATCAGGCGCGCCACATAACCCTCGTAGCTGTGGAAGGGCACGCCGCACATGGGAGCACGCTCCGCAAGGCCGCACTGCTTGCCGGTAAGGGTAAGATCCAGCTCCCGGGACGCCGTGACGGCATCGTCGAAGAACATCTCGTAAAAATCGCCGATGCGGTAAAAAAGAATTTCGTCCTTATGTTGGTTTTTGATTTCAAGATACTGCTGCATCATGGGCGAAAGCTCTGCCATGGTTTTTCCTCTTTCCCTTGTATGGTTCCGTCAGCCGGTTTGCGGGCTGTAACCGCCGGTGCAAACAAAACGCGGTCTGTATTGCACAGCCGCGTTCCGGTCAAAAAAGTTTGCTCAGTGGCAGCCGCCGCAGGTGGAGCAGCTGCCGGTGCAGGAGGCAGAAGGCTCCTGCACGGTCATAGGGTCGCCGCCATTCATGGCGGTGTTGATGATGGCGTCGATATAGTTGACCAGGTTCTCGCACTCGCGCTTGGCCTCGTTGTATGCCACCATGCCCTCGTTGCCCATGATCTGGCCGTAAAGGCTGTTCACCTTCTCGTTCAGCTCCGCGATGCGGGCGTCGTCGCGCTCGTTCTTGCCGATCTCGTTGTTCAGGTCCATGCGGGCCAGATTGAACTCGCCGATCAGGTTCTGCAGCTCCTCATCCTTATCGTTTGCCTTGCGGGCCTGATCCAGAATGACGTAGCGGGGGTCGGTCTGCAGTGCCATAGCGGCACGCTTGAAAAGATCAATGCAATCCATGATTGGGTTCTCCTTGTTGTTTTTTATTCTTTCTGGGGCAGTTTGCCCCGGAATCACGTTTTTATGCTTCCAGCTCACCCAGCAGCACGGTGGCGCGGGCGCCGGTAAGATGTACAGTCGCGTAGCTGCCCAGCAGTGCCGGGTCTGCGGCAAACTCCACGGTCAGGTTATTGTCCAGCCGGCCGGAAAGGGTGCCCTCGTTGCGGCCAAAGCCCTCCACCAGCACCCGGACGGTCTGCCCTACCTGCGCCTTGACCAGTGCCATGGCGATCTCGTCCTGCGTTGCCAGCAGGCGGGTCATGCGGTCGGTCTTTTCCTTGCGGGGGGTGGGGTCCGGCATTTCGGCAGCCTTGGTGCCGGTGCGCTTGGAGTAGATAAAGGTGAACAGCTGCATATAACCCACCTTGCGCACCAGTTCCAGCGTTTTTACAAAGTCCTCCTCGGTCTCGCCGGGGAAGCCCACGATGATATCGCTGGAGAAGGTGATGCCGGGCACGGTCTTGCGGGCGTAGTCGATGAGCTCCAGATACTGTTCCACCGTGTAATGGCGGTTCATCTGCTGCAAAAGCCGGTCGGAGCCACACTGCACCGGCAGATGCAGGTGCTTGCACAGCTTCGGCTGGGCGGCAATGGTATCAATGAGCTTATGGCTGGCGTCCTTGGGGTGGCTGGTCATAAAGCGGATATGGTAATCGCCGGGCACGGTGCACAGCAGGTTGAGAAGGTCGGAGAAATCGATCTGCTCTTCCAGACCCTTGCCATAGCTGTTCACGTTCTGACCCAGCAGGGTGATCTCCTTATAGCCCGCCTCCACAAGGCTGCGGAACTCGGCAAGGATATCGCCGGGCTTGCGGCTCTTCTCGCGGCCGCGGACGTAGGGCACGATGCAGTAGGTGCAGAAGTTATCGCAGCCGTACATGATGGGCAGCCATGCGCGGAACTCGCTCTCGCGCCGGATGGGGATGTTCTCCACGATGACCGGACGCTGTGCGGGGTCCAGCAGCACCCGCTTATGCTTTTGCAGCTTCTGGGCGATCAGCTGCGGCAGGGTGTCGATGCCGTCCACGCCGAACACCAGATCCACATAGGGGTAGCTCTTGCGCAGCTTTTCCACAACGTGCTTCTGGTTGGCCATGCAGCCGCACAGGCCGATGATGAGGCCGGGCTTTTTTTCCTTAAGGCCCTTCAGCGCGCCCACGTTGCCGAACACCCGCTGCTCGGCGTGCTCACGCACAGCGCAGGTGTTGAACAAAATCAGGTCGGCATCCTCGGGCTTATCGCACAGGCCGTAGCCGATATCCACCAGCACGCCCTTGATGCGCTCGCCGTCGTTGACGTTCTGCTGACAGCCGTAGCTGTGCACAAAGGCCAGCGGCGGGGTGTCGTAGGTCTGCCGCACCAGCTCGGCGGCAACGGTATTATGTTCAAAGTTAATGTATTCCAAGCAAACCATCCTTCTCCGCCGGGCAGGGTAGCCCCGTGCGGCGAAACTCTATTTTCTGCCATTCTATAAAAGACACTCTTTAGTATACCCTGTTTGGCCGCTGCGGGCAAGAGGAAACACGCAAATTTTATGCCTGTTTAGCCGCTGCGGCCTCTGCATCCTGCCTGCGGCAGCACTCTTCGCACACGCCCAGCAGCACCACGGCGCAGTCCTGCACCCTGCCCTTCTGGTTTTTGACCAGCTCCATCACCTGTTTTCCGTCCACCTCTGCATCGGTGACGCCGCCGCAGACGGTGCAGTACAGGTGGCTGTGCCACGGCAGGGTGTGGTCAAAGCGGTCTGCTTTGCCGGGAATGGACACCCGGCGCACCCGCCCGGCTTCCACCAGACTGTTCAGGTTGCGGTATACGGTGCCAAGGCTCAGATTCGGGCACTCCTGCGCGGCTTTATCGTAGATTTCTTCCGCAGTCGGGTGGTCACACAGCTGCTGCACCGTCTGCATGACAAGCTCCCGCTGTTTTGAATAACGCATATCCATCCTCCTTTTTCACACGGTTCAGACGTTTTCTTCCCCTTTGATCTTTGCCCAGTACGCCCGGGCGGCCTGTTCGGTCTTGTTGTCGCCAAAGGTGTAGTACTTGGTGTCCTTCAGCACATCCGGCAGATACTGCTGCTGTACCCAGTGGTTGGCGTAGCTGTGGGCGTATTTGTAGTTCTGCCCCTTTACCAGCGCATCCTCGCCGTCAAAGTGTTTGTTTTGCAGCTGGCGCGGGATGGGGCCGGTGCGCCCGGCCTGCACATCCGCAATAGCTGCGTTGATGGCATCGTGGGCGCTGTTGGATTTGGGGCTGGTGGCCACCAGAATGACTGCATCCGCAAGCGGCAGACGCGCCTCCGGCAGACCCACCATGTTGGCGGCATCCACCGCCGCCTTGACGATTGGGATGATCTGCGGATAGGCAAGCCCCACATCCTCGCAGGCGCACACCATCAACCGGCGGCAGGCAGAGGGCAGGTCTCCCGCTTCCAGCAGGCGTGCCAGATAGTGCAGCGCCGCGTCCGGGTCGGAGCCGCGCATGGACTTCTGGTAGGCGGATACGATGTCGTAGTGGTCGTCGCCCTCCCGGTCGTAGCGCATGGCGGTGCGGCGGGTGACCTGCCGGATCATATCCAAGGTAATGCGTTTTTCTCCGTTTTCCACCGGCGCTGCCGTGACCGCAAAGTCCAGACAGCCCAGTGCCTTGCGCAGATCGCCCCCGGCGCTTTCGGCCAGATAGGCGCAGGCGTCCTCGTCCATGCACACCGACACCTGCTCCCCCTCGGAAAGGCGCTGCACGGCGTTGCGCACCCCGCGCTCCACGTCCGCTGCGGCAAGGGGCTTGAACTCAAACACCGTGCAGCGGGAAAGCAGCGCGTTATAGATGTAGAAATAGGGGTTCTCGGTGGTGGAAGCGATCAGGGTGACGCTGCCGTCCTCGATACATTCCAAAAGGCTCTGCTGCTGCTTTTTGTTCAGGTACTGGATCTCGTCCAGATACAGCAGAATGCCGCCCGCCGCTGCCAGCGTGCCGATATCCTTGAGCACTGCCTTGATATCCCCGGTGCCGCAGGAGGTGCCGTTGAGCTTGTGCAGGGTCATGCCGCTGTTCTCGGCAATAATGCGTGCCACCGTTGTCTTTCCGGTGCCGGAGGGGCCGTAAAAGATCATGTTGGGGATGCGCCCGCTCTCGATGGTGCGGCGGAACACCCGCCCCGGAGCCAGCAGATGCTGCTGCCCGCACACATCTGCCAGCGTTTTGGGACGCAGGCGCTGCGCAAGTGGTTCATTCATGGTGGTTTCTCCTTTCCTGCCCGCAAGGCACTTTTTATATAGTATAGCGCATTTAGAAAAGGAGGACAAGGGCTTTTCTGAAAATCATTCTCAGATAATGCCCTGCAAACATTTACAAATCCTGTCAAACATGGTATGATTCAGGTATTCCCTTTTAAAGGAGGTTTGTCCCATGCCGGTACGAAAAAAAGCCCCGGAGGATCTTACCGCAAAAAAAGCGCTGGCACTGGAGGTCATCCGGCGTCTCAAGGCCGAATACCCGGATGCTGGTTGCACCTTGGACTACGACCACGCATGGCAGCTGCTGGTCAGCGTGCGGCTGGCCGCCCAGTGCACGGATGCCCGGGTGAACATTGTGGTGGAGGAGTTGTTTGCAAAATACCCAAGCGTAGCGGCACTGGCTGCCGCCGAGCCGGAGGACATTGAAGCCATTGTCAAGCCCTGCGGACTTGGACACTCCAAGGCGCGGGATATCTCGGCCTGTATGCGGATGCTGCGGGATCAATACAACTGCCGTGTGCCCAATACCTTTGAGGAGTTGCTCGCTTTGCCCGGCGTAGGGCGCAAGAGCGCAAACCTCATCATGGGGGATGTGTTCGGCAAGCCCGCCATCGTTACCGACACCCACTGCATCCGGCTGTGCAATAAGATCGGCCTTGTGGACGGCATCAAGGAGCCGCAAAAGGTGGAGATGGCGCTATGGAAGATCATCCCGCCGGAGGAAGGCAGCGACCTTTGCCACCGCTTTGTGATGCACGGCCGCGCGGTGTGCAATGCCCGCAAGCCGGAATGTGAAAAATGCTGTTTGAAGGACATCTGCCGCACCGCCCGCGAAGCCGCCGGGCAGCAGGCAGAACCGTAATCTTTAAGGAGGTATAACCTATGATCACTTTAACCATTTTGCTCATCGTTGCCCTGCTGTGTGTGCTGGTGGGCTGTCTGACCGGCCTGCTGACGCTGGTAGGCGTGCTGGCCTCCCTTTTTGTGGGCGTGCTGGTGGGCGCATTGGCCGGATATCTGGCCGGGCGCTTTATGGGCACGGAAACTTCCCTTGGCCGTAATATCCTAATGGGTGTGCTGGGTAGCTTTGTGGGCGAGTTTTTGTTCGGCCTGCTGGGCATCCACGCTTCCGGCAGCTTTTCTTCTTTTGCCATCTCGGTGATCGGTGCCTGCATCTGCATCTGGGTCGGCCAGAAGATCTCTAAGTAAGTTTTTTGTAACAGTATGCCGCCGCGTTCTGCCGCCGGAGTTTCCGGGCAGGGTGCGGCGGCTTTTTTATGGGCGTTCTGCCGGATAAACGCCGCCCGGGCTGTGCAGGCCGCCGAACTTTCTGCCAATTCTTGACAGGCATTCCCTGCCGTTGTATCGTTGACCCAGAAACGGAGGGTTCAATATGGACAAAGCACTTGCACATATTTCCGAGGACGGTACCCGCGCCCAGACCGTCTACGAACATCTTTCCGGCACAGCGCGCCTTGCCGGAGCTTTTGCCGCCCCCTTTGGCGCAAAAGAGGAGGCCGAATACGCCGCGTGGCTGCACGATATCGGCAAATACAGCGCCGCCTTTCAGCAGCGGCTGGCGGGCGGTGCTGCAACCGACCACTCGACCGCCGGTGCACAGGAAGCGATGAAGGGCTGTGCGCCCCACGTTCAGGCCGCCTTTGCCGTAGCCGGGCACCACACCGGTCTGCCGGATGGCGGCAATCGAAGGACAGCCGATGCCGCTGACGCTACCCTGTTCGGGCGGCTGAAAAAGGAAGTAAAGCCCTACGATGGCTGGCGGGAGGTCACCCTGCCCCAGAGCGCCCCGCCGGACTGGGCAAACCGCGACCCGCTGGATTTTGCATTCTTTACCCGGATGCTCTACTCCTGTCTTGTGGATGCGGATTTTATCGATACCGAAACTTTTATGAACGGGCAGGCCGCGCCCCGGGGCAACAGCACCACGCTTTCTTCTCTTCTGGAAAAGGTGCGTACCAAGGCGGCTGGCTATCTTGCGACACAGAGCACCTTGCCGGTAAGCATCCAGCGCAATGCCGTGCTGCGGGCTTGCATGGAGAAAGGTGCCCACGGCGCACCGGGGTTGTATACCCTCACCGTGCCCACCGGCGGCGGCAAGACCTTTGCCTCCCTTGCCTTTGCGCTGGAACAGGCCGCTGCGCAGGGCATGAATCGGGTGATCTATGTGATTCCGTATATGTCCATCATCGACCAGACTGCCGCTGTTTTTGCCGACCTTCTGGGCGCAGAAAACGTACTGGCCGATTACTCCTGCGCAGACTACAAAAGCCTTGAGCGGGAATACCTGACCCCGGCACAGTACCGCCAGCTGCTGGCCAGCGAAAACTGGGATGCACCTGTTGTGGTGACCACTGCGGTGCAGTTTTTTGAATCGCTGTACGCCAACCGCAGCAGCCGCTGCCGCAAGCTGCACAACATTGCGAACAGTGTGATCATCTTTGACGAAGCGCAAACCCTGCCCACCAGTTATCTGCTGCCCTGCGTCAGTGCTATTGCGCAGCTGGTGCGGCATTACCACGCCACCGTCGTGTTATGCACCGCCACCCAGCCCGCATTAGAGCCCTATTTCCGGCAGTTTGCGCCGGAGCTGCCCTTGCAGGAGATTGTGCCGGACACTGCCACCTTATACACCACCCTGCGCCGCACCACCCTTTGCGATGCCGGAGAGCTGACGCTGGAAGCGCTGACTTCGCAGCTCTGCGCACTGCCGCAGGTGCTGTGCGTAGTGAACCGGCGCAAAACGGCGCAGGAAGTGTACGCTGCCTTGCCTGCCGAGGGCAGTTACTGCCTGACCACGCTATTGTGCGCCGCAGACCGCCGCCGCCAGCTGGCAGAGATCCGGCAACGGCTGCGGGAAAGCCTGCCCTGCCGGGTAGTGTCCACCTCGCTGATCGAAGCAGGTGTGGACGTGGATTTCCCCGCCGCATACCGGGAGCAGTGCGGGCTGGACTCCCTTTTGCAGACCGCCGGGCGCTGCAACCGCGAGGGACACCGCAGCGCAGAAGAAAGCCTGGTATACCGTTTTAAGCTGGAAGGCTGCGGCGTACCGCAGATGCTGCGCCAGAACGTACACGCCATGCAGTACGCAGCAGGCTGCGCCGCAGCGCTGGACAGTCCGGAGGCGGTCAGAGCTTATTTTAAGGAGCTGTATTTTGCGCGGGGTGAGGCCGCACTGGACACTAACGGCATTCTGGACGCCCTGCGCAAGGGGATCTCGGGCTGCATTTTCCCGTTTGCACAGGTGGCTGAACAGTTCCATCTGATCGAGGCCCCCACCCGCACCGTTTACCTGCCCATTGGCGAAGGAAAAGCCCTCTGCGAGCAGCTGTGCAGCGGGACTGTGAGCCGCACACTTTACCGTAAGCTGGGCGCTTACAGCGTAGCCTGCTATGCCCAGCAGTTTCAGGCACTGGAATCTGCCGGAGCGTTGGAACCACTGCCCAACGGCAGCGCTATCCTGACTGACAGCACCCTGTACGACCCTAAGACCGGGCTTTCCATGGACGTGGAGACCGGAAAAGGTCTGTTTTTCTGACAAAAAGCTAAAAATAAAGCAAAGAAAATACATAAAAGTCCTTTTTATCGTATTTTCTTTATTGTAATATAATACCAAGTAAATGAAGAAACAGCAAAGCATCTGTCGCTCTGCCGTTTCCCCGTCATACATCCATAATTATTTCTATCCACATCCAAGTGCGCTCACCGGATGACAGCAACAGGATACGAAAAAAGCATTAAATTGTGTTATTTTAGGCTCAGAAACGATTATACATCCATTATCTAATAATTGAATTATAGAAAGAGGTGGTTTATGTGGGCAAGTTTTCTCTTTGTCTGAAGATTCAAATAAACAATGAAAGGAGGTTGTGTTCATGTCCATGCTGATCGAGGTCTGGGGCGGCTACGCCTGTTTTTCAAGACCCGAGATGAAAACCGAGCGTGTATCCTATGACATCATGACGCCCTCGGCGGCGCGCGGGCTGGTGGAGGCCATTTACTGGCACCCGGGCATGAAGTACCATATCGACCGCATCTACCTGCTCAAGCCGGTGCAGTTTGCCAGCATCCGGCGCAACGAGGTCAAGGCCACCCTGCTGTCCTCTGCGGCGCTCAGTGCAGCCAAGGGCGGCGAGGTGCCCATGCTGTGCACGGCAGAGAATATCCAGCAGCGGGCAGCGCTGGTGCTGCAAGATGTGCATTACGTGATCGAATGCCATTTTACCATGACCGAAAAAGCCGCACCCGGCGATAACCCGGGCAAATTTCAGGATATTTTGCGGCGGCGGCTTGCCAGAGGGCAGTGCTATCACCAGCCCTGCTTTGGCTGCAGGGAGTTTCCGGCAAACTTCCGGGAATGGCACGGCAGGGCCGAGGAGATCCCCGCACTGCCGCTCACGCAGGATCTGGGCTTTATGCTGTACGATCTGGACTACTCCGACCCGGAAAATATCCGCTCCCAGTTCTTCCGGGCAAAGCTGGAAAACGGCGTGCTGGACTGCCGGGATGTGGAGGTGTTTACATGATCTTACAGGCACTTACTGCCTATTACGAGCAGCTTGTCCGGCAGGGCAAGCTTTCGGCCCCCGGCTGGGACGACAGCTTTAAGGTGAGCTATGAGCTGCGGTTGAATGACGCCGGGCAGCTGCTTAGGGTCGTTCCCCTTCTCACCGAAAAGACCGTGGGCAAAAAGACAGTCCTTGCCCCGCGTGCAATGCGCGTACCGGCGCATGAAAAGCGTTCCTCCGGCATTGCCGCCAACTTTTTGTGCGACAACTCTACCTATTTGCTGGGCGCAGACGAAAAAGGCAAGCCGGAGCGCTCTACGGATTGCTTCAAGGCCTGTGCCAAATTGCATCACGCCATTCTGGATGGCGTAGACAGCCCCGCAGCCCGGGCGCTCCTTGCTTATTTTGACAGCTGGGATCCGGCGCAGGCTGCCGCGCATCCCCTATTGGCTGAGCAGTGGAAGGAGATCACCGGCAACGCCAACTTGATCTTTGGCTACGAAGCTGCCGACCACAGTCACAGCTTTGTCAACGACGACCCTGCCATTCAGAACGCTTGGCAGACGCACTACAACGACCGCTCTGCTGATTCGGACATGGGACAATGCCTGATTACCGGCAAGTATGCCCCCATCGAGCGCACCCATCCCAATATCAGCGGTGTGCCCGGGGCGCAAAGCTCCGGCGCAGCACTGGTATCCTTCAATGCACCGGCCTTCTGCTCCTACGGCCACGAGCAGGGCGATAATGCCCCTGTCAGCAAGTACGCCGCCTTTGCCTATACCACTGCGCTGAACCGCCTGCTTGCTGACCGCAGCCACTGCAAACATGTTGGCGATACCACCATTTTGTGCTGGGCAGAAAACGCAGAGCCGGTCTATCAGGACGCCATGAGCATGTTCCTGTTTGGGGCAGATGAAGCAGCCGGCATTCAGGAAAGCGATGTACAGGCTGCGCTAAAGCGGCTGTCTGCCGGGCAGACAGTGCCTTTTCTGGAAAAAGAGCTTTCGCCCGACCAGCACTTTTATCTATTGGGTCTGGCACCCAATGCAGCGCGTCTTTCGGTGCGGTTCTTTTTGCGGGACACCTTCGGCAGCTTTGCGCAAAACCTGCAAAAGCACGCCGAGGAAATGGAGATCGACTGCTCGGAAAAAGAAAAGTTCCGCACCCTGCCCATCTGGGCTGTGGTGAATGAGACCACCCGCACCGTGCCCGGCCAGCCCGCAAAGCCGTCCCCGCAGCTGGCAGGCGACCTGCTGCGCGCCGTGCTGACCGGCGGGCGTTACCCCGCTACCCTATTGAACGGTGTGACCCTGCGCATCCGTGCCGAGCAGAATGTGACCCGCGGCCGGGCTGCCGTGATCAAAGCGTATTACCTGCGTAATTACCCTACCGTACTGAACAAGGAGGTCTATACTGTGAGCCTGAACGAAACCACCAATGTCCCCTATCTTCTGGGACGGCTGTTCTCTGTGCTGGAGGCTGTGCAAAAAGCTGCCAACCCCGGCATCAACACTACCATCAAGGACCGGTATTTCAACGCCGCCTGCGCCACGCCGGGTATGGCCTTCCCCACCCTGCTGCGGCTGAGCCAGAAGCATCTGCGCAAGCTGAATGACGGCCTTGCCACCCACTACGATAAGCAGATCACCGAACTGATGGCACAGCTGCCGGAGAGCGGTTTTCCTGCCCGGCTCAGTCTGCCGGATCAGGGTAAATTCACCATCGGCTACTACCACCAGACCCAGAAACGTTACGTCAAAAAGAACGAGGAGGAATAAAAAATGTCTGCACCTATCAAGAACCGCTACGATTTCGTCATTCTGTTCGATGTAGAGAACGGCAATCCCAACGGCGACCCCGATGCCGGTAATATGCCCCGCATCGACCCCGAGACCGGCTACGGTCTGGTGACCGATGTCTGCCTGAAGCGCAAGATCCGCAACTATGTGGAGACGCTGAAGGAGGACGCCCCCGATGCCGACAATTACCGCATCTATGTCAAGGAGGGCGTACCCCTGAACCGCAGCGATGCCGAGGCGCTGGAGCACAACGGTCTGACCCCCAAGGACGACCTGAAAAAGGCCAAGAAAAGCGACCCGGATATCGACCGCAAGCTGCGGGATTATATGTGCGAACATTTCTACGATATCCGCACCTTCGGTGCCGTAATGACCACCTTTGTCAAGGGTGCGCTGAACTGCGGCCAAGTGCGCGGGCCGGTGCAGCTGAGCTTTGCCCGCTCTGTTGACCCTATCGTGCCGCAGGAGGTGACCATTACCCGCGTAGCCATCACCACCGAGGCAGATGCTGAAAAGAAGAACAGTGAAATGGGCAACAAGCATATCGTGCCCTACGGCCTGTACCGTGCCGAGGGTTACGTTTCTGCCAATCTTGCCCGCAAGACCACCGGCTTCTCGGAAGAGGACTTGCAGCTGCTGTGGCAGGCTATCCTGAATATGTTCGAGAACGACCACAGTGCTGCACGCGGCAAGATGGCCGTGCGGGAGCTGATCGTGTTCAAGCACGATTCCGAGCTGGGCAATGCGCCCGCCTATAAGCTGTTCGATGCCGTTACCGTGGCGCACAAGGCCGAGGTGGTCGCGCCCCGCAACTATCAGGACTACACCGTTACGGTGGCCGACACCCTGCCGGAGGGTGTACACTGCGAGAGGTTCCACTGATGGACGCGCCGGATGACTACCTGCAAATGTCCGGCATCCAGCATTTTGCCTTCTGCCGCCGCCAGTGGGCACTGATCCATCTGGAGCAGCAATGGGCAGAAAATCTGCGCACCACCGAAGGGCAGCTGAACCATGCCCGCTGCCACGATGACACCCGCACCGAGCGCCGGGGCGATTTGCTGATCACTCGGGGAATGCGGGTGACCAGCCACCGGCTGCGGATGTCCGGCAACTGTGACGTGGTGGAGTTCCGGGCTTGTGCGGATGGCATCCCGCTGCAAAGCACCCCCGGGCGCTGGCAGCCCTACCCGGTGGAGTACAAGCACGGCCACGCAAAGGAAACCGATGCCGACCGGCTGCAATTATGCGCACAGGCCATGGCGCTGGAGGAAATGCTGGTGTGCCATATCCCGGAAGGGGCGCTGTATTACTGCGAGACGAAACGGCGGGAGGTCGTACCTTTTACCGACGAACTGCGCAGCACCACCCGGCAGATGGCAGACGAAATGAACCAGTATTTTGCCCGCGGCTACACCCCAAAGGTAAAGCCCGGCAAGCACTGCAACGCCTGTTCCCTGAAAGAGCTCTGTCTGCCGATGCTCTGCCAGAAGGCAGACGCCAAGGCTTATCTGCGGCGCTATCTGGACGAGACGGCCACGGAGGTGACACCATGCGGCAATTCCTGAACACCCTGTTCGTTCTCAGCGAGGACGCTTACCTCACGCTGGACGGCGAAAACATTGTGGTCAGCCGTGGGAAAGCTGAGGTCGGACGGGTGCCGCTGCACACGCTGGAAAGCATCCTCTGCTTCAGTTACGCCGGTGCCAGCCCCGCGCTGATGGGCAAATGCGGGCGTATGGGCATCGACCTGAGCTTTTATACCCCGCGCGGCCGCTTTTTAGCGCGCACTGTGGGCGAGGAACGCGGCAACGTATTGCTGCGGCAGACCCAGTACGCCGTTGCCGCCAGCGAGGCGCTCAGCTGCAGCTATGCCCGCAGCTTTATTCTGGGCAAGGTGTACAATGCCCGCTGGGTGCTGGAGCGTGCCACCCGGGACCACCCGCAGCGGGTGCCCGTGGACGAATTGAAACAGACCAGCGCCCAGCTGGCTGCTGCCCTGCCGCTGGTGGAAAGCTGCGAAGATCTGGAGCAGCTGCGCGGGCTGGAGGGCGAAGCCGCACAGCGGTATTTCGACCGGTTCAACGCGCTGATCTTACAGCAGAACGATGCTTTTGTGTTCACCAGCCGCAGCCGCAGACCGCCGCTGGACAACGTGAACGCGCTGCTGTCCTTTGCCTATTCCCTGCTGGCCAGCGATTGTGCCGCCGCGCTGGAGGGTGCCGGGCTGGACCCCTATGTGGGCTTTTTGCACCGTGCCCGCCCCGGGCGGCGCAGCCTTGCGCTGGATCTAATGGAGGAACTGCGCGCCGTTTTGGCTGACCGTTTCGTGTTGTCCTGTATCAACCAGAAAGTGCTGAATGCAAAGCACTTTGAAAAGCAGGAAAACGGTGCCATTCTGCTGACCGAGGAGGGACGCCGTGCATTCCTGAACGCATGGCAGCAGAAAAAGCGCGAAGTCATCACCCACCCGTTTTTGAAGGAAAAGCTCTGCTGGGGGCTTGTACCTTATGTGCAGGCGTTGCTGCTGGCGCGCACCCTGCGGGGCGATTTAGAGGTTTACCCTCCGTTTTTCTGGAAATGAGGTGCAATCATGCTGGTACTGATCACCTACGATGTAAACACCGAGACCTCCGCCGGACGCAAGCGGCTGCGCAAGGTTGCCAAGAAGTGCGTAGATCATGGGCAGCGGGTGCAAAATTCCGTGTTTGAATGCCTGCTGAACGCTTCGCAGTACGCAGTGCTCAAGGCAGAGCTGACCGCCCTGATCGACCCTGCCTTGGACAGTCTGCGGTTCTACCAGCTGGGTAACAACTACCAGACCAAGGTCGAGCATGTTGGACTGCACCCGGATTTTGCCCAAGACAGCGTGCTGATCTTTTGATGTCCGGCCAGTGCGAACCGGCAGCACACATGGTTTTCCGGGACGCTTCGCACCGGAATACCAGCCGTTTGCGCAAGTAACGGTGTGATTTTGCGGTTTGGTTTGCAGACATCTCTTTGCAATTTGTGCAGGGAGGTGTATAATGAGACAAAAGCAGAGGGTTTTCTCTCTGTTTTTGCTGTCGCCCTCCTCGCGGAGGGCGTGGATAGAAATTCTTATGAACTTCTCTAGGTGTTGCCTAGAAGTTGTGTCGCCCTCCTCGCGGAGGGCGTGGATAGAAATTTTTCTTTGCCATGATGGGCGGCGGTGGCCTGTGTCGCCCTCCTCGCGGAGGGCGTGGATAGAAATCGGTTCGCCGAAGCCCCCACCGGCAGCGCCTTACCGTCGCCCTCCTCGCGGAGGGCGTGGATAGAAATCCGACAGGGACTGAGCCTGCAGCTTCTGGTTTTGGAGGTCGCCCTCCTCGCGGAGGGCGTGGATAGAAATTCTCAGGACGGTGAGAGCGTCTATAAGGGCGGGTAGTCGCCCTCCTCGCGGAGGGCGTGGATAGAAATAGTGCCGATAACCCGCAACGGTTTCCCGCAAATGTCGCCCTCCTCGCGGAGGGCGTGGATAGAAATAGTTCAAAGTAATCCGTTAGAATATCCGTGATGCCGTCGCCCTCCTCGCGGAGGGCGTGGATAGAAATTGGATTTTTTTACAATTGCATTATAACACAGTGGTCGCCCTCCTCGCGGAGGGCGTGGATAGAAATCGATCTGCTTTCTGCCCCAAACCCAAAAATGTTGTCGCCCTCCTCGCGGAGGGCGTGGATAGAAATGTTTTCTGCCGATGCGGTACACTTAGGCCACAAGTCGCCCTCCTCGCGGAGGGCGTGGATAGAAATCAGATCTCGATCACTTCCCGCACCCACCTCTGCGTCGCCCTCCTCGCGGAGGGCGTGGATAGAAATTGATTTAAAAAAAGAGTATGAGCAAAGCCACGACGTCGCCCTCCTCGCGGAGGGCGTGGATAGAAATACGCTGTAATCAATGCGCAGGATGCTGTTATCCGGGTCGCCCTCCTCGCGGAGGGCGTGGATAGAAATTCATACCATCAAACCTCCTATGCGCCATGCCAGCGGTCGCCCTCCTCGCGGAGGGCGTGGATAGAAATCTTTTGTCCAGAACAATTTTGCAAAAAAGTCGCAGTCGCCCTCCTCGCGGAGGGCGTGGATAGAAATCTGCATCCACCCGGGGCTGCTGGAACGGCTGGAAAAGTCGCCCTCCTCGCGGAGGGCGTGGATAGAAATCTTGCCAAGCTGGCCGATGTTGCCCTGCATCTCAGTCGCCCTCCTCGCGGAGGGCGTGGATAGAAATCTCATAGGCGTGGTTACGGTCCCACGGCATTGCAGTCGCCCTCCTCGCGGAGGGCGTGGATAGAAATTTTCTTCGAAGCAAGTCTGTTTGGTAAGAAGAAGGAGTCGCCCTCCTCGCGGAGGGCGTGGATAGAAATCCACCCGCTGGGGTAGCGGGGTCTCCGCACCCTTGGTCGCCCTCCTCGCGGAGGGCGTGGATAGAAATTTACTTTGCGCGATATCGCGTATTGTGCACACCGGTCGCCCTCCTCGCGGAGGGCGTGGATAGAAATCGCTTGATGGTCTGGATTTCTTGCGATATCAGACGGTCGCCCTCCTCGCGGAGGGCGTGGATAGAAATCACACTCCCCGGGTGCGGGTCAAGTCTGGGCCCGGTCGCCCTCCTCGCGGAGGGCGTGGATAGAAATAGGTGGATGACCGAGGAGATGGAAAAGGCCGACTGGTCGCCCTCCTCGCGGAGGGCGTGGATAGAAATTCCGGCAAAGGCTACATAACGCAAAAGGGCTGGGGTCGCCCTCCTCGCGGAGGGCGTGGATAGAAATCCCTTCCCCGCGCCCGCAGGCGCGCAGCTTCCCCGTCGCCCTCCTCGCGGAGGGCGTGGATAGAAATTCTCGCGTTGCTTATTACTTGCATTGCGTTTTGCGTCGCCCTCCTCGCGGAGGGCGTGGATAGAAATCGTCCTTTACTGTGTCTATATATTACCATACATACGGTCGCCCTCCTCGCGGAGGGCGTGGATAGAAATCTTTCTCCCCGGTGGGGTGTGGGTCGTAGGTGATGTCGCCCTCCTCGCGGAGGGCGTGGATAGAAATTCTGGAGAGTCTCAATGTACTTCATGCAAGTACGAGGTCGCCCTCCTCGCGGAGGGCGTGGATAGAAATAGCAGAGGGGGGAGCGCCTGTACTATGACGAACCCGCGCTATGCCAACGGCAATCTGCGGCGCAAGCATCGGGAGCGGCTGTGGGCAATGGGCGGCCTGCGCTGGTCAACTTCTACACCGACACCGCCGTCATCGTGCTGCACTCTGACGGCAGCAGCTGGGCGGCGCAGCGGATGCCCCACCGGATGGGTCGTCCGCTAATGGAGCCGCTGATCTGGAATGCCACCAGCAACAAACCCTTTGGCCGCAGCCACCTGAAGCGTGCCATCCGTTCCCTCATCGACGACTATGTGCGCACCGTGGCTAACGCTACCATCGCGCTGGAGTTTGACACCACGCCCCAGAAGTACATCCTCGGCGTGACCGATGAGCAGTACGATGCCATTACATCCGATAAATTCAAGCAGTATGTCGGTGCGCTCATCGCTGCCACCTCCAACCCGGAGACCGGCGAAAACCCGGTCTTTGGGCAGCTGGCGCAGGGCAGCTTGCAGCCCCATGTGGAAAGACCGCCACCCAGTTTGCGGCAGCCACCGGCCTGACCGTGACCGAGCAGGGCTGGAAACGCCTGTGGCAAAGCTATATGCAGGATTTTAACGTCAAGTACGGTTACGATGGCAAGCAGAGTAAAAACCGCCCCGGTGGTCTGCCCATGGTCATCGACACCTTCACCACGCACCAGCTGCGCCACACCTTCTGCACCCTGATGTACTTTTCGGGCGTAGACGTTCTCACCGCCCGCGATCAGATGGGGCACAAAGAAGATCAACCTTCTGGACGGATATCTCAGTCAGGAAACCGGCTGAATCAGTCTTATTTTTTGCGCCACTTCTTGCGCCACTAAATAAAGCAATTTCCAAATAAACAGGGGCAATTAAAGCACAACCGCCCACTTTCCCATCCCTTGCCGCACAAACAAAAACCCCCGAAAACTGGCTTTACAAGCCAACTTTCGGGGGCTTTACTTTGGAGCTACTGACCTGATTCGAACAGGCGACCTGCTCATTACGAGTGAGCTGCTCTACCAGCTGAGCCACAGTAGCACATTGCACATCTGCTGCAACAGGCAATATTTTACCATATTTCTGCGACCCTGTCAAGGTCGGATTTCCTGTAAGCATGGAAATCAACTTTTGAAGTTTGTCCCGAAGTAAAGGCCTTCACCCCTTGGGGGGAAGGTGGCGCGTAGCGCCGGATGAGGGGTAATTTCCCGCAAGTAGCTGCTTGCCCGCGCCCTCATCAGTCACCTGCGGTGACAGCTTCCCCCCGACCGGGGGAAGCCTTTAGAGGAAAATTGATTTCCGTGTCCTGTAAGCAGGGCAGCTTTTGCAGGGCGTTTCACAAAAAGTTGTTGCATTTTGGCCCGGCGGCTTTATAATAGAATTGATTGCGCAAAAGGCCGTGCCTTTTGCCGGAAAGGACGAGCTGCACCATGATCTTTGTTCCCCTGCTGCACTACTTTTTGTGCAAGAATGATTACAGCGGCAACGAGGCCGGGCTGCGCTACCGGCTTACGCCGGGCAAGCGCACCGTGCCGGACCCGGACGGCGGCGCGGATACCACCAAAGAGGAAAAGATCCTCACGGTGGATTACTGGCCCGCGCCTTGGACGATTGACAAGACCGACCCCGCCCTGCGCCGCCGGGAGGTATTCCCGCTTACAGACGAAGGGCGTGCCGCCGCCGCGCAGTATCTGAAAGACGCCTACGAAGCCGAGCCGGAGCGCTGGAACAACTGCCCGGACATGATGGACTGCGACCCTTGGGAGCCGCCCGCCGAGCCGGATACTGCCAACGAATAAACCGAACGAGGAAACCATGATCTACCGTTTGAAAGAACTGAAGGGCGATACCATCGCCGTGCCGCAGCTGGTGTTCTCCAAGCTGGGCATTGCCGAAGAATACAATGTGCGGGTGGCGCTATACGTGCTGGCCACTGGCGTGACCGACCCGGACAAGCTCTGCGCCGACCTCAAGCTGCGCAGCCGCATCAGCGCCGAGAGTGCACTGGCGTTCTGGGCGGGTGCGGGGCTTTTGGAGCGCTACGAGGAGAACGCCGCCCCGGGCGCAGAGCCCAGCGCCCCTGCCCCTATGCGCTGGGCGGAGATCGCCGCTGCCAGCCGCACCGACCCTATGATCTCCAGCCTGATCGACTGCGGACAGACCAGCTTTGCCCGTCCGCTGACTCATACCGAGATGGAAAAACTGGTGAACCTGTATGTGCAGGAAGGCTTTGCGCCTGAGACTGTAATGCTCTGTGTGGCCTACGTGGCCAGCCGGGGCAAGCGCACCATGGCTGCCGTGACCCACGAGCTGAAGGTCTGGCGCGCCGAGGGCGTGGAGACAGGCGAGCAGGCCGATGCCCACTTAAAGCTGCTGGCGCTGCGCCAGAGCCGCGAGGAATACGTCAGCAGCCTGCTGCAGATGTCCCCCGAGGAGCTGACACTGGGCGGGCGCAAAGCCATTGCGCGCTGGTATGAGGTGTACGGCTACGACGATGCCATGGTGCAGGAAGCCGCCGTACAGGCCGGCCCCAAGCGGGATCTGTGGTACTGGAACAGCATCCTGAAAACGTGGAACGCCAAGGGTCTGCGCAGCATCCATGATGTGCGCGGCCCGGTAGCTGCAGCCGGTGCAAGCCGAAATATCCGGGTGGACCGCGACACGCCCAGCGGAAACGATATCCTGAAAAACGCCACCCGCCGCCGTTCTCTTATCAAGAAACCGGAGTAAGGAGCCTTTATGCGTACCAAAAACGAATTGTATCAGCAGGCATTGCGCACCGTAGCCATGCGGCGGCAGACCGCCCGCGCCCTGGCGCAGGATGCGCAGGCTGAAGCCGAAGCCGCGATTCCCGGGCTGCGTCACGCCGAGGAAGAGGTGCGGGTGCGAGGCATCCGCTGTGCCATTGCCGGAGCTTCCGGCAAGGACCGCACCGAGACTGCTGCTGCCCTTGCGGCGGCAAAGCAGAAGCTGACCGCCCTGCTGGCTGAGAGCGGACGTCCTGCGGATGCGCTGGAGCCAAAGTTCACTTGCAAGCGGTGCGAGGACACCGGCGCAGTAGACGGCCATACCTGCGACTGTGTGCGCCGGGTGATGCAGCTGCTGCGCCGCAAGGAGATCGAGGAGCTGTCTAGTCTGTCCATCTCCAGCTTTGATACCATGCAGTTGGACTACTACCCCAACACGGTGGACAAGACGCTGGGCGAGAGCGTGCGCAGCTACATGGCCGAGGTTCTGGCCGACCTGCGGGATTACGCCGCGGACTTCTCCCCTGCCACCCGCGAAAGCCTGCTGCTGGTAGGCAACGCAGGGCTGGGCAAGACCCATGCCGCCCTTGCCATTGCCGGGGAGGTGCTGCGGCAGAACTATGATGTGATCTATGTCTCCTGCCCGGACTTTTTCGGCAAGCTGGAAGCGCTGCATTTCGGCACAGACCCCGGCGGCGAGGAGGAGACTTTGTTCCAGACTGCCTGCAACGCTGACCTGCTGATTTTGGATGATCTGGGCACCGAGTTCAACTCCAGCTTCTTCCTGACGAATCTGTACAGCCTGCTGAATAACCGCTTGGGCGCAAAGCTGCCTACCATCGTCACCACCAATATCACGGACGGTGCGCTGCTGGAAAAGCTGTATACAGAGAAGATCTCCAGCCGCCTTGCGGCCTTTGTGCAGATCCAGTTTTTAGGCAGTGATATCCGGGTGCAGAAGGCCGCAGAGTAAGTCGTTTTGTTTCTGCCGGAGCTATACACCTTTTGAGAGAAGCAATTTTAAAATAAGTGCGAATTGCCATGCAAATGAAAAGCCATCTGCCGCAGCATGACCGGGGTTTGAAACCCTTGGAATCAGCTGTTGCAGATGGCTTTATTTTGCGACAAATCAGAACTCTAATGCAGGGCTTACCTCGTTGCGGCGCTGTGCCTGCACGATGCAGTCTTTTTCCGGCACGACACCGGCTGCACCCAAGGTGGTGAACACGGTCTGCAAGGCAAGGCTGGGCGTGTTATTCTCCTGCGAGAGATGGCACAGGGCAAACTTTTTGCAGCCGCTCTGGATCAGTTCCAGAAGCTTTGCGGAGCACTCGTCGTTGGAAAGGTGCCCCCGCACGCTCTCGATGCGGGCCCGCAGATAGTAGGGGTAGGGCCCGCTGCGCAGCATGTGCAGGTCGTAGTTGCTTTCCAGCGCCACAAGGTCGCAGCCGGAAAGTGCCTCGTGCACCGGCGGGGTCAGGGTGCCAAGGTCGGTGGCGATGGTCATAGTCTTATCGTCCGGGGTATGGATGCGGTAGCCTACGCAGGGCACATCGTGGCTGGTGGGGAAGGATTGCACCCCAAAGCAGCCGATGTCCTCTTCCCTGCCCTCCAGCGTGTTCAGCTCACAGTTGGCGGGCACGATGTCGTTGGCATCCAGAAAATCCAGCGTAGCCGCTGCACCGTACACCGGCAGCGGGTTCTTTTTGAGGAAGGTGGAAAGCCCCTTGACGTGGTCGCTGTGCTCGTGGGTGACAAGGATGCCCGCGCAATCGCTAACGGCTAGCCCCAGCGATTTGAGCGCTGCTGTGGTAGTGCGTACCCCCTTGCCCATATCCACGATAAGGTACTGCGCACCGCAGCGCACCACGCTGCTGTTGCCGGAGGAGCCGGAATACAATGAAATGAACTCTGCCATGAAAACCTCTTATGTTACCACCTGAAAACAGCCCGCCGCACAGAACTTACGGCAGGCTGTTTGTTTTGTTGTTTGTGTTACAGGGCCTGTTCCAGCGCAGCGGGCATCCGCTCCACCTTGCTGATATCAGCGCCCAGACCGCGCAGCTTTTCCACGATATTCTCGTAGCCGCGCTCAATATGACCGATCTCCTCGATCTCGCTGGTGCCATCGGCCATCAAAGCAGCCACCACCATAGCGGCACCGGCACGCAGATCGGAAGCGCGCAGTGGGGCGGGGCTGAGCTTTTCTACGCCCTCAAACACGGCTACCTGACCGTCCACCTGCACGCTGGCACCCATCTTGCGCAGCTCGTCCACATAGCGGAAACGGTTGTCCCACACGCTCTCGGTGATGGTGCTGGTGCCCTTGGCCACGCTCAGCAGCACGCCCATCAGGGGCTGCATATCGGTGGGGAAGCCGGGGTGCGGCATGGTGTTGATCTTCAGCGGCAGAATATCGCCGGTACGGAATACCCGCACAGCATCGTCAAATTCTTCCACAGTGATCCCTGCACGGCGCAGCTTGGCCGTGATGGGTTCCAGGTGCTTGGGGGTGACGTTCTTGATGAGCACATCGCCGCCGGTGGCAGCGGCAGCTACCATGTAGCTGCCGGCCTCGATCTGATCCGGGATGATGCTGTAGGTGCAGCCGTGCATCTTTTCCACGCCACGCACCTTGATGACATCCGTACCGGCACCACGCACATCTGCACCGCACATATTCAAAAAGTTTGCCAAGTCCACCACATGGGGCTCCTTGGCGCAGTTTTCCAGAATGGTCTGACCCTTGGCCATGACCGCAGAGAGCATGCCGTTCATGGTAGCGCCCACGCTGACCTTATCAAAGAAGATATGGGCACCGGTCAGCTCCTGCTTGGTGCGCACGGTGATCATGCCGTAATCCACGCTGTCCTCTGCGCCCAGCGCGCTGAACACCTTCAGGTGCTGGTCGATGGGGCGGGGACCCAGATTGCAGCCGCCGGGCATGGCAACCTGTGCCTTGCCAAAACGGGAAAGCAGTGCGCCAAGGAAGTAGTAGCTGGCGCGCATCTGGCGGGACAGATCGTCCGGCACATTGGTGGTGACCAGATGTCGCGTATCGATCTCGTAGGTGTTGCGGTTGAGCATCTTCACCTGTGCACCAAGGGTGCTCAGGATCTTGAGACTGACCGACACATCGCTGATATCGGGCAAGTTTTCGATCACACAGACATCCGCTGCCAGAATGGTAGCAGGCAGAATACCCACAGCCGCATTTTTGGCGCCGGAAATAGTCACTTCTCCGTGCAGAGGCTTACCGCCGGTAATAACAAATTTCTCCACTTTTATGATCTCCTTGTCAAAGGCCTGTGCCACAGGCCTGTTAAGGCTACTGAAAGCATTCCATTTCGTTACTTGTACTGCCGGGGTATACAGATTTACCAACACCGGGGCAGATTTATAACTATCCTATTATACACTACTTCCACAAAAAAGCAAAGCCCGATTTGTATCTGTTTCATTATTTTCTGTTTTGCCCAGATTACACGCGGATATTCCAAAAATTTATTAAAATTTCATCAATTTTGACCAAAGCCGACCCAGATTTTACCCTTTGGCGATATCACCAAACGTGATCCTCGCACCGCGCCTCCGGGATCCAGCCCAGCTGATAGGCCGTTACCAGCTGCTTGAGGTCATGCACGCGCTCCCGCAGCACCTCGCCCTCGTCCGTATCTTCCACGAGGATGCGATGATTTTCGGTTTCCAGAATGTTCTTCTGGGACAGGATGTCCAAGTTCTCCCGCACCGCCTTTTCTGCGCTTTCAAAGGGCTGATGGGTGCGCAGGGACATGGTACGGCTGGAATACACCAGCGTATACCCAGCAATGCCGGTCTTTTCGTGGTAGGCGCGGCAGAACCCACCATCGATGACCACCAGCCGTCCCCCGCCCTTGATGGGACTCTCGCCGTTTTTCTCCTGCACCGGCACATGGCCGTTGACGATATGGCTCGTGCCCGGCAGACCGAACTCTGCCAGAATGCGGCGGCAGGCGGCTTCGTCGTTGTACCAGCTATAATAGGGGTCCTTGACCTCCGTATGGGTGGCGGGGTCTGCGATATACAGCCGCTCAAAGGTGGTCATGGCGCTGCGGCCAAACAGCGGCGAAAGCTTGCCGCACCACAGATACCACAGAAAATCCTGTCCGCTCTGGCGGGCGGCGCTGCCCTCTGCCCCATAGTAGCCCCGGCGGGCGCGGGCGTCGCAGTAATCCATCAGGGCACGGCCAGAGTAACGGCGTCCCTCGAAGTGCTCCACCGCAAAGCCGCCCTTCGTATTCATGGGCACAGCACCATGGTAGAGCAGATTGCCGTTTTCAATATGGTACACGCTGCCCTTGGCGTACAAAAATTCAATGTGCTGCTGCAGCTTTTCGCTCTGCCGGAAGGACTGCACCAGCTTGTGCAGCACCAGTTCCTCGTCCGGGTTCAGCTTTGCGGGGTCTGCCGGGTCTACCGTGGGGAAAGCGGTGTCCCGCAAAGGATAGCTCTTCTCCCCTACCTGCACGGTGTGGGCGTCCCAGTCGATGCGGCGCAGATAATCCCGCCCCTGCATCTGGAAATCCGGGTTGCGGTCGATGACCTGACACTCCAGCTTGAACATGAGGATGGAGATGGCCTTGTGCATCACGGCGCAGCGGTGGAGCATTCCTCCCGTATAGGGGCCACGGGCGGCGTCCGTATGGGGCATCCAGATGGAAAGGTCATCCTCGCCATAGAACTGCTCCGCCATGCGCTGCAAGTGCCGCAGATTGATGCCGTAGCAGTCCTCCAGCATCCCGTGGTTGTGGTAGGCAAGCGTAGTTTTAAGTACCGTACAGATGCAGATGGGACTGCCGGCGGCAGCACCCATCCACACCACGTCATGGTTGCCCCACTGGATATCCACGTTATGGTGGCGCATCAGCAGATCCAGAATAATGTCCGGGCGGGGACCGCGGTCAAACAGGTCGCCCACGATATGCAGCTTATCCACCGCCAGATGCTTGATCAGCTCGCACAGCCGCACGATAAAGCGGTCGGCGCGGCCGTTCTCGATGATGCTGCCCACGATCTGGCCGTAGTACAGGTCTTTATCGTGATCCTCAAAATGGGCATGGAGCAGCTCGTCCAGAATATAGCCGCAGCTGGACGGCAGACAGCCGCGCACATGGTCGCGGGTGTGCTTGGAGGACACCAGACGGCAGATATCGATCAGCTGGAGAAGGGTCTGGGTATACCACTGCTCCAGTGCATCCTCGGTGGTGCAGCGTGCTTTAAGCTGAGGCAGCTTTTCGGTGGGATAGTAGATCAGGGTGGCAAGCTCGGCACGGGCTGCCTCTGGCATGGTGTCACCCAGCACGGCATCCACCTTTTCCCGGATGACACCGGAGGCGGAGTTCAGGATGTGCACAAAGGCCTCGTTTTCGCCGTGCAGGTCGCTCATAAAATGCTCCGTGCCTTTGGGCAGCTTGAGCAGCGCCTGTGTGCTGATGATCTCACTGGCAGCTGCCGCCTGCGAGGGGTAATCTCTGGCCAGCAGGGTCAGGTACTTCAGGTTGTCGCGGATCTCATCGGTTTCGGTGCGCATGGCTTCCTCCATCGTAACGCATTCCTTGCCCTGCAAAGATGTTGCGTTTTTTGTATTATCGTTTCTCTGTATTTCAGTATAGCACGAATGGCACCAAAAGTGGTATACTGAATACGAAAATTTTAAGCAAAGGACTTTGGATATTATGCCGAAAACCATTTCCGTTCCCACTCGCTGTACCCTCTGCCCCCGCCGCTGCGGTGCTGACCGTGCCGCCGGGCGCACCGGCTTCTGCGGGGCAGGCGCTACGCTAAAAGCTGCCCGCGCCGCCCTGCACCACTGGGAGGAGCCCTGCATCAGCGGCACAAGGGGCAGCGGCACGGTGTTCTTTTCCGGCTGCACCCTCAAGTGCTGCTTCTGCCAGAACTATCCCATCAGCGCCGAGGGACTGGGCAAAGAGATCACCGTGGAGCATTTGGCCGAGATCTTTTTGAATTTACAGGTGCAGGGCGCACACAACATCAATCTGGTCACCCCGGGGCAGTGGCAGCCGTGGATCCTTGCTGCGCTGGACATTGCCCGCACTAAAGGGCTGTGTCTGCCCATCGTGTGCAACACCGGCGGCTACGAGACCGTGGAAAGCGTCGAGGCGTGGCGCGGGTATATTGATATCTGGCTGGCTGATCTAAAATATGTATCCTCTACCCTTTCCACAGAGCTTTCTGCCGCGCCGGACTATTTTGCACAGGCAAAGCCCGCCATTGAAGCCATGATGGCGCAGGCGGGGCATCCGGTGTTCGATGCAGACGGCATCCTGCAAAAGGGGGTCATTCTGCGGCATCTAGCGCTGCCGGGTCATGTGAAGGACAGCTTTGCCGTGCTGGACCAGATGGCTGCGTGGAACGACGCCGACCCCGGGTGCTTTCTGCCCAGCGTCATGAGCCAGTATACCCCCTTCTACAAAGCCGCAGAGCACGGCATCGGGCGGCGCATCACCACCTACGAATACCGCCGGGTGGTGAACTACGCCATGGACAAGGGTCTTGTACAGGGCTATATGCAGCAGAAGAGCAGCGCCAAGGAGGAATACACCCCCAGCTTTGACCTGACCGGGGTGTGATTCCGCATTAAGGCAGCTTTTTCGGCAACTTTACCAAATTTTCGGTTTTATTTTCTCTTGCTTGCGCGTGCAAACCCTTGCATTCTGTCCGGGAACGCACTATAATGGATACAACGATGTGTTAATAGTTGCGAGTGTCCGCAATGTTATCAGGAGGAGCGTTATGGAACATTTCAATCCGATCCTTGGCAGCGAACCCAATGGCCAGAAGTTCATCACCTGTGGTGAGATCATGCTGCGCCTGACCCCGCCGAACTACGAAAAGATCCGCATGGCATCCGGCTTTGAGGCCAGCTACGGCGGCAGCGAGGCCAACATTGCGCTGGCGCTGGCAAACCTTGGCGTGGACAGCACCTTCTTCAGCGTAGTGCCCAACAACAGTCTGGGCAAGAGCGCTGTGCGCTGGCTGCGCTCCAACGATGTGCACTGCACCCCCATGATCCTGACCGAGCCGGACGAGACCCCTTCTAACCGTCTGGGTACTTATTATCTGGAGACTGGCTACGGCATCCGCGCTTCCAAGGTCATTTACGACCGCAAACACAGCGCCATTACCGAGTACGATTTCTCTCAGGTGGATCTGGACGCCCTGCTGGACGGCTACGACTGGCTGCACCTCAGCGGCATTACCCCGGCGCTGGCACCCAACTGCCGCAGCCTGATCCTTGATATGCTGAAGGTTGCCAAGAAGAAGGGCCTGACCGTGAGCTTTGACGGCAACTTCCGCTCCACCCTGTGGACCTGGGAGGAAGCACGGGACTTCTGCACCGAGTGCCTGCCCTATGTGGACGTGCTGCTGGGTATTGAGCCCTACCACCTGTGGAAGGACGAAAACGACCACAGCAAGGGTGACTGGAAGGACGGCGTGCCCCTGCAGCCCAGCTACGAGCAGCAGGACGAGATCTTCCAGCGGTTCATCGAGCGCTACCCCAATCTGAAGTGCATCGCCCGCCATGTGCGCTACGCCCACAGCGGCAGTGAAAACAGCCTGAAAGCCTTTATGTGGTACGAGGGTCACACCTTCGAGAGCAAGCTGTACACCTTTAACATTCTGGACCGCGTGGGCGGCGGCGATGCCTTTGCCAGCGGTCTGATCTACGCCATGCTGCACAACTACAAAGCTATGGATATGATCAACTTTGCAGTGGCCAGCAGCGCCATCAAGCACACCATCCACGGCGATGCCAACATTACCGATGATGTGAGCACCATCCGCAACCTGATGAACATGAACTACGATATCAAGCGGTAACCCGCATACAGCAAAAGGCTCCCTGCCATTGGCGGGGAGCCTGTTTTCTTGCACCTGTTTTTGGGGTTCTACGCTGCCGTATCAGCCCCATACCACAGCTTTTTCACCCAGTCCGAAAAGCTGCACTTTGTATCGGAGGTTTTCTCTGCTATAGGCTGCTTTGCTGCAGACGACCCGCTGAGATCCAGGCCAGCCTTTTGTTTGAGGGTCAGGATCCGCCGGACACTTTCATTCAGGCGCTCTTCTGAAAGCGTGCCGTCCTCCACTGCCTGAACTACACCATCAAAGGCCGCGCGCAGATCACTGGGCATCAGCAGCACATCCACACCGGCTCGAAGTGCTGCCACAGCCGATTCCGCCGGCGTAAAGTGGTTTTTGATGGCATTCATTCCCAGTGCATCGGTTACGATCACGCCCTGAAAGCCCAATTCTCCGCGCAGCCGCTCGGTTATCATCGTGTAGGACAGCGATGCCGGCAGGCCGTCCGTGGTCGCATTCGGGGTCGTGATGTGCGCCGTCATGACCACATCGGCCCCGGCGGCAATCCCAGCCTCAAAGGGAAGCATCTCCATCGCTTTCATTTCTTCCCAAGTCTTGTAGGATGTCGCTGTTCCGTAGTGGCTGTCCTGTCCGGTATCCCCATGGCCCGGAAAATGCTTTACCGTGCAGAGCATCCCGGCCTCGTGGAAGCCCTCCACTGCAGCGGCCACCATTTGCGCCGTCTGCTGCGCATCGGTGGAATAAGCCCGCCTGCCAATGACCGGATTAGCCGGGTTGGAATCCACATCCGCAACCGGCGCAAAATCCAGATTGAACCCGTAAAATCGCAGGTAGCCGCCGATCGTCCGTCCCATCTGGCGGGCCTGCTCCGGGTCGCCTGTTTCGCCAATATCCCGGGCGCTCGTATATTTAGGCAGAGAGAAGGCCTCATGATTTGCCAGCCGGGCTACCGCGCCGCCCTCTTCATCAACGGCCACGATCATCGGTATTTTGGAGGCGCTTTGGAAATCCGCGATCAAGGAGGAAAGCTGGTTCTCGTCCTGAATGTTCTTCTTAAAAACCGCGATGCCGCCCACCGGATACTGTTCCAGATTCTGCCGCATGGTCTGCGTCAGCGTCTTTTTTTCAGGATTCAGTGAAAAGTCCAGCGTTTCAGGGCGCACCCAGAACAGCTGCCCAACCTTTTTCCGCAAAGTCATCGTTGTAAGTTTTGCTTCCACCGCATCCGTTGCTTCTTCCGAGAATGCACTGGGAAGCATCGCACCGGCCAATGCAACGCTGACGACCAGCGCCGCTGCTCGTTTCCAAAGTTTTCTCATCGCAATCCCTCTTCAGGACAAGATCATGCGGTCATTTGCAAACTCGCCGCCGCTGGCGATCTGGAACTTTGCCAGCAGGTCGGAGACATGCAGCTTTTGCTTTTCCTCTCCTGCCACATCGTAGATGATGTGGCCCTCGTGCATCATGATGAGGCGGTTGCCGTATTTGATGGCATCCTTCATGTTGTGGGTGATCATCATGGTGGTCAGGTGGTTCTCCTCCACAATGCGGGCCGAAAGGGTAAGCACCTTCAGCGCCGTTTTGGGGTCCAGTGCAGCAGTGTGCTCGTCCAGCAGCAGAAGCTTGGGTTTGTTCATGGTAGCCATCAGCAGGGTCAGCGCCTGCCGCTGACCGCCGGAAAGCAGCCCCACGCGGGCGGTCAGGCGATCCTCAAGGCCCAGATCAAGGGTCTTGAGCAGCTCACGGTACTGCTCCCGCTCGGCCTTGGTGATGCCGATGCGCAGGGTCCGGCGCTTGCCGCGCCGGGCTGCCAGCGCCAAATTTTCCTCGATCTGCATGGTGGCGGCAGTGCCGGTCATGGGGTCCTGGAACACGCGGCCAATGTAGGCGGCGCGCTGATGCTCGCTCAGACGGGTGACGTCCACACCGTCGATCAAAATTTTGCCCTCGTCCACCGGCCATACACCGGCGACGGCATTCAGCATGGTGGATTTACCCGCACCGTTGCCGCCGATGACGGTGACGAAATCACCCTCGTTCAGCTTCAGGTTCAGGCCGTTCAGGGCGGTTTTCTGGTTCACCGTGCCTGCATTGAAGGTTTTGGAAACATTTTGGATCTCAAGCATTTTTTGCGTCCTCCTTTGCCTTTTTGACCGGCTTCGAGAAGTATTTGCCCTTCCAGTACGGCACGGCAAGGAACACTGCCACCACGGAGGCGCTGAGCAGCTTGAGCAGGTTTGCGTCAAAGCCCAGTGTCAGCACCAGCTGAATGACGATATAGTAGATGATGGCGCCGATGGAAACAGAGGCCAGCTTGAGGGCAAAGTTGTGGAAGATGCGGCCAAACACAGCCTCGCCGATGATGACGGCAGCCAGTCCGATGACGATGGCACCGCGTCCCATGCCAACATCTGCAAAGCCCTGATACTGGCTGAGCAGCGCGCCGGACAAAGCCACCAGCGCATTAGAGACAGCCAGACCCAGCACGATGTTGAAGTTGGTGTTGATGCCCTGTGCGCGGGACATGGCAGGGTTAGAGCCGGTAGCGCGGATGCCGCAGCCCAGCTCCGTACCGAAGAACCAGTACAGCACCCCGATGACCACCGCCGTAGCAAGGATGATCATGATAATGGGGTTATGCAGGGCAAATTCCTTGACCCAGCGCAGGGAGATGAGCAGACCATATTTATCCACGTTGATGGACTGGTTCGCCTTGCCCATGATCTTCAGGTTGATGGAATACAGTGCCAGCTGGGTCAGGATGCCTGCCAGAATGGCGGGAATGCCCATAAAGGTGTGCAGCAGGCCGGTGACAAGGCCGGTAGCAAGGCCGGCCAGCACAGCCACCAGCAATGCTGCCCAGACGTTCATGCCGGAAAGTAGGCACATGACGCACACCGCGCCGCCGGTACCAAAGCTGCCGTCCACGGTCAGGTCGGCTACATCCAGAATACGGTAGGTCAGGTACACGCCAATGGCCATGATACCCCAGATAAGCCCCTGCGCACAGGCACCCGGTAAAGCGCCCGGCAGGTTTGCAAGTCTTGCAATGATCTCCAAAACAATTTCCTCCTAAACGTTACACTTTTTTATCTCCCGCTTTGATACGGGAAAGCGGAGAAGAGCAAGAATTCACTCTTCTCCGCTATTTTTCTATTGTTCCGGTTTTGCTGTTATCAGGCTTCGATCTCTACATAGCCTTCCGGTGCGGTCAGGCCAAGGTCATCGCAGACAGCTTTGTTGTACTTCTTGGTCACATCGGTGTACTCGATGGGCATGGTGGAGATGTCGCTCTCGCCGTTCAGGATCTTGACTGCCATCTCACCGGTGGTGTAGCCCAAGTCGTAGTAGCTGATGGACAGGGTAGCCACGCCGCAGCCGGAGCAGATACCCTCCTCACCGGCGAATACAGGCTTCTTAGCCGGGCGGCAGATGCCGTCCACGATGCCGGTATTGGCGGCAACGGTGTTATCGGTGGGCACATACAGTGCGTCGTTCTCGTCCGCAGCCTTCTGGCAGACGGAGGACAGATCGTTGGAATCCGAGAAAGCGTACTGGGTAGCAGTCACACCCTTGGCCTCCAGATACTTCTGCACTTCATCTACCTGATACTGGCTGTTTGCCTCGGCAGAGCAGTACAGCAGGCCGACCTTCTTGACCTCGGGCATCCACTCCACGATCATATCTGCCTGCTGATCCAGCGGTGCCAGATCGGAGGTGCCGGAGACATTGCCGCCCACGGTGCCGGAGAAGTTGTCCAGACCCAGTGCCACACCGTACTCGGTAACGGAGGTGCCCAGAATGGGGATGGTGTTGGTAGCAGCCTGTGCAGCCTGCAGCGCAGGGGTAGCGTTGGCCATGATCAGTGCCACACCGGAGGAAACAAAGCCGTTGGCAATAGTGGCGCAGGTAGCGGAATCGCCCTGTGCATTCTGGAAGTCGAAGGTGACGTTCTCGCCAAAGGAAGCGGTCAGAGCATCCTCAAAGCCCTGCGTAGCGGCATCCAGTGCAGCGTGCTGCACCAGCTGGCAGATGCCAACGGTGAACTTTTCGCCGTTGGAAGCCGCAGCGACCGATGCAGAAGCAACCGTGGAGGACGCTGCCGCAGAAGATGCGGAGGAAGAACCGCCGCAGGCGGAAAGGGCAGCTGCTGCACCGCAGGCAGCGGCAGCAGTCAGGAAGGAACGACGAGTGATTTTACGCATATTGATGATCTCCTCTATCTCCAGCCCTTGCAGCCAACAGGACGCCGCACTCCGGGCCGATATTGTAAGCGGATCAAACAAGGTTCGCTTTACACTCGTGAAGTATAACACAGAATCGCTGGCAAAACAATCCACTTTTTCCTGAAAACGGCCTTTATTATCGATTCAAGTAAAGCTATCCATCAATTATTTTAAACGATTATTCCGTTTTTTCTGATACTCCGTCAGTTTGTGCAGTTCCGTGTCCAGCGTTTGCAGGTTTGTTTCCAGCTGCGGCAGATAGTCCTGCGCGTAATCGTAACCAAAATACAGCGCCTGCCAGAGTTTTGCCTGCATCCGGCGCACAAGCACCGGGCTTAGCACCGTTTCAAGCTGTTCCACCGTATCCTCCAGCGCCATGCAGGTCTGCGCCCAGCGCACATCAATGGCTTCCCGGGCAGGCACATCGTAGCGGGCAAGGTAATCCTGCACCCTTGCTTCGATCACCTGCCCGCCGCAGCCGGTGGGCTGTAAAAAATAGTGTACCTCCCCTGCCCGGCTGATCTCCTGCGCCAGCGGATACAGCGCACATACCAGCGGCTCAGCCTCATGGATGGCGCAGTGGTTTTCGGTCAGAAAGGGGCAGTTGTTGCGGTTTTCCTTGACCGGAGCAAGCCGCAGCACCGGTAAATGGCTCACCCTGCCAATGCTGCTGCGGCAGTAGCCCCGTGCCACGATCTGCGGTGGCAGACGCAACCGAGCAGCAATACGCCACAAATCATAGCCAGACAGCACGATATCCTCCCGCCCGCGGCAGCAGTTGCCGCAGCCCGCACAGGTAAAACGGAACTGCGCATCCCGTTCCAGCAGCGGCATGGCATCGGTACGGATAAAATCCACCTGTCCGCACAGGTCAATGGCTTCGTCTCGCATAGTCAAACATCCTTTTCCATGATAGAATGTCCCTATTGTACCGCCGAAACACCCGGTTTGCAAGGCGAGCCCTGTGTAGCGCGGTTATTTTTTATCCGCCAGTTTCCGGTACACCTGCACCGCATCGCGGATGTTATATTGCTCTGTCCCGTGGTCTCCGGGCGCGGCAAGCGTAACAAGGATGTACTCTTTCCCGTTCACGGTGGCAAGGCTGGCCAGACACAGCCCTGCGGCGGCGGTATACCCTGTTTTGCCGCCCTCGATCTGTGTTCCCGCCGGAAGCTCTGTTCCGTCCAGCTTGCCCAAGAGCGTGCTGGTCAGCGAAACGCCTTCCGGGTGCTGCGCAGTCGCTGTGGTGGTGTAGTGCTCCGCAGTAAAAATGGTGCGAAAGGTCGCATTGTGTAATGCTGCCTGCAAGAGCTTTGCCATATCCGCCGCGCTGGAATAGTGCTCGGTATCCGTCAGGCCGGTGGGATTCGTAAAATGGGTGTTTTTCATGCCAAGCTCCGCAGCCTTTTGGTTCATCAGAGCAACAAAGCTTTCTTCACTGCCGCTTACCAGCCGTGCCAGCGCCTCACAGCATTCTGCACCGGAGGGCAGCATCGCACCGTACAACAAATCCCGCACCGTGACCGTTTCCCCGGGTACAAAGCCCGCCATAGAGGCATTTTCGGTCTGTAAGGCCGGGAAAATATCCTCCGGCAGCGTCACCTGCTTATCCAGATCTTGCTCTGCCTCAATGGCCAGCAGTATGGTCATCATTTTGGTCAGCGATGCCGGTGCGGCACGTTCGTCAGCACGTTTCTGTGCCAGTATCTGCCCGCTTTGGGCATCCAGCAAGATCGCATGCTTGCTGGTTGTATCCAGCAAAACATTCTGCCTCAGGAACAACACCAGCAGCACAAGCAATGCCGCCAGAATACATAGCCACCTGCAGCGGCGGTGGAATCGTTTCATAATAGACCACATCCTTTTTGCATAATTAAAGCGCTTTCATCTCTTAACACGAGGCAAAAGCGCTTTTTCCTGCAAATTGGCGGCTATGCATTTTTATGTTAGCGCAACAAAAAAGCCCTGAGACTTTCATCTCAGAGCTTTCAGTTAAGTCGGCGACTACCTATTTTCACAAGCCGTTTCCAGCTAACTATCTTCGGC